>WLWI01002980.1_pt1 | contig 14589 bp, 7 predicted proteins | sample 6701501 | NCBI WGS metagenome assembly WLWI01 (sample SAMN12718690, study PRJNA515312) | sponge metagenome | isolation source: marine sponge | host: Mycale hentscheli | place: New Zealand: South Island, Marlborough, Capsize Point | collected 2014-11-01
AATGGAACACAGTGATCTACTACAATAAAAAATAAACTCTGAAAGCAGCCAAACTCTCTACAAGGGTCAAAAGACTTGACCCCAAGCATGGCCTTTGTAGAGAGGTTCCACTGTATATATATATATACAGTAGTACTTAAATACATGAGTCAGAGTGTGATATGGTGAAATATTTCATGAGCAGGCTAATTTATTTTCACAGAGCCAGAGGCGAGTGAAAATAAAGCCTGAGAGTGAAATATCTAGCCATACCACTCTGACCAGTGTTTATTCCACACTAGATATCTTCACTAGACTGGTAACTCACTGGTAAAGTTGATTCAAGGTGCTCCCCACATCCCCAGCTGGTATTTTAGCAGCTGCTCTAACCAGGTTGAGAAGGCTACACCAGAAGAAGGTAGCTATAAAAAACAGGATAAGTAGCTATTTTGGGGTTGCTACGTACAATTACTCTGGGTAATGAGCTTGCAGCAATAAGCAGTGAAATAACAACACTATAGTGTCATGAGTTATTTGTGGGTCATGTACCTAAAGATATCATTATGAATAATATCTAGTGGAATATATATATATTATTATATATAAAGCTGAACGTAAACAATTTTTTTTTAGTGCAGAACTTAGCAAGCTAATTGAAGTTGGTTTGACCAGGAAGTGTGATTTCAGATAATCATCCGTTTGTGTGCCATGTAAAAAAAGTTTTTAAATGATACACAAAGCTACACAGTTGATAATTACTTAGCCCTGTAAAATATTGTGTCTGATTAAAATATGAAAGTGGTTGTGTTAGTTAATTTCTTTATCGATTTTAAATCATTTTAATATTGGATTGAAACTTTCTCACCTAAAGGGATCCGAAAAACAGCACAAGTAGATCCCATGACTTGAGTATGACAAAAAATAGAGCTAAACAACATATTTTGCTTCAAGTGTAAAATTATCAAACCAATTTTTGAAAGTTTTTTTTTTGTTTTTTGTTGTTGTTGTTTCAACAATTGGGGTCCCAAAAGGGTCTGTTAAACTATTAACTACACCACATCCCTGGAACTACCCCAATCTCCTAGCTAGTTTGCCGACAGTGGCAGGCATGTAGCCAGGAGTTTGCGCAGGGGGGTTCGGATTTTATAGAAACGCAAGAAAGCCACACCTACTTTTGTTTTCTTCGTTTATTCTTTATAAAGCGAAAAAGAAGGGGGGAAATATTATGTCAAAACTAATAATTTGTCTGACGCTCTATGTATGTGTTCTATTAATAAACATTGAACACTGCTGACTATCAGCAATAAGAGGTAAACTGCTAATGCTATATCGTTCTCGTGTAACCAGGCTGCCTTACACAAACAGTGAACCATTAATAGGCCTTTAGTAGTATAAGTTATCTAAATAAGTACATTACGGGTACACCATAAAAAGAATAGTTGTAGCGTAGCTTGCTTAAAAGTACATTACGCACACCATAAAAAGAATAGTTGTAGCGTAGCTTGCTTAAATAAGTACATTACGCTCACCATAAAAAGAATAGTTGTAGCGTAGCTTGCTTAAATAAGTACATTACGCACACCATAAAAAGAATAGTTGTAGCGTAGCTTGCTTAAATAAGTACATTACGCACACCATAAAAAGAATAGTTGTAGCGTAGCTTGCTTTATCAGTATCGTAACGAGAGCGATGTTGTGTAGTCAAGGAGCTCAATGTTTATTTGAAAGCTTGGAATCAGACTAGGCCGTCCACATATAGAGTATGAAGTATATTCGGGGCTAAATAGCAGAATGTTCCATTGCGATTTAGACACGATCGACCAGAAGTCGACATACCATAAGTTAAATGTGAGGTGTGGCTAAATAATTTACTTCCGGTCACTCAAAAGGGGGTTCGACCGAACCCCCCCCCTCCCCAGTCCCTTTACCAATCACTATACGGGAAAGGTCTGGCTACGCGAGACTACATAGAGAGAAAGTGGTGTTACCACTCATACCCGGTGGCCAAACCCTTTCATGCGACACGATTGGTAAACGCTAGACTAGGACGCGTGAGGGAATATCCTTCCTGGTCCATGCTGGACTGTACTACTTGTACAAAATTATTATCACAGCTTTCTATGTGCAACAAAACTTCCCCAGAGCTACAATTTTTACTGGTAAATTTCATCGCTACCCTGTATCTTTTAGTCTCGCCTGGGGGGCTTTAAGCACAACTTATCCGCTAAAATCTGAAATCCGGAACGTTTTCGCTAGCGTAATTGTTCCGCCGGAAGGCTGGAACAAATTCGCTGTTTTACACCGTCCGAATCCGTACACCCAGTTTTTCGTCGCCTCGCTAATTTCAGATAGCGGCGGTGTGGGGCAGTTACATTCGCAGAGAATTTGGGCTACCGGTTAGCCGAGGTAGACTCAAATTGCAGCGCAATGATTCGTCAAGAGCCGGTGGCTAAGACGGGGTCTTTTTCAGCTTCTGTCAATTCTACGTTTTATTTATGGGGTGGATACACAGACGGAAACACTCAGCATTTAGCCAAAATATACTCTTTAGACCATTCCAGTCCCACTTGGAGAAGCCATGACATCAGAGAAGAACTTCCAAGTGGTTACTATGCAGGAGCATGCACCAGCATAGGCCCCTTCCTTTACTCTTACGGAGGTTGGAGTCAGAATGGTATGGAGACAGGCGGCCTATTCGAATTCAGTACTCAGACTTTATCCTGGAAGGAACTTGCACCTGCAGAGGCAGAAGGAGGGCCTATGAAGAAAATTCAAGCTGGCATGATAAGCTACAATAAAAAGTTATATTTGTTTGGGGGATACAGTAATTCTTCTCACCTAGTTCAGTCGGGGTCCCAGTTTGTGCTAGGATTCACAAATGAATTTCACTCCTATGATCTGAGAACAGGTGATTTATTGCACTTATTAAAATTATATAAAGCAATTAATTTCTTATGCCTGAGCATAGGTCAAAATGTCAGTGTAGATTCTATTGGAATAGCTAGCTAAAGAATTGATAGCCACTGGCTACAAAGGGTTTCAAACTTACTTGGTTTTAAATGAACTATAGTGGCGGGCTAAGCAATTTGAATATTTATTACGAATTTGGTATCATGGTTGTTCTACATAATTATAATACGTAGGACTGGAGGCTTGCAGTATTGCTCAGTAGCTAGCTCATAGTGTGCTACCCTTGTCAGCATATAACTAAAGGTGTTACAATTAATTAAAATATTTGGCAAACTAAAAACACCTGTATGAGCTTCCAGCGCAAATGGTATAATGAGCAAGCTAGCCATCTTATTAAAATTCTAAGTAACATAAGAACTAGCAACTATTTTCAGTTTTACATTACAGCAACTCATGGAAAGTGTGTTCTACTCTTAAAGTTATGCAATGAGCTATTATGCACTATGTACCAATGAGAGCCCAACAAACAACAACAGGTATACTAAATGTGGTTAACACTATATTATATTTAATACACATGATCAATTAATATTGTGTGCTCATAGTTTTGATCATGTTGGCATCATTATTGCCACACCAATGCTAATGGTTTCATCAAGTTAACATTGTTATAAGATGGCTATCATAATTTAGCTACTATTCCTTGTATATATTATATGTTGACATTCTTAATATTGCGAGAAAATATCATGTGAAATTTTTTAGGTAAATGGTCTTCTCCTGATACGTCTGGAGAGAGACCACCGCCATGTTACGATTTCTCCTTCACGGTTACAGCCAATGACATAGCAGTCCTGGTGGGAGGAGCTCTTGCTAGCAGTGAAGTTGACAAAGCAATGTACTTGCTGAATCTTGATCAAATGGTATGCATACTTATATATAAAATACAGGTAATTTAATTAGCCATTTTTTTATACCTTTGATAGTTTGGTTATTTCCAAGTTCAAACGTTTTCTAATCATTGTAAAAAAGTGTGATCATAATGAATATGAAAATAACTCATTTGATGAACAAGTTAGGTAACCAAAAGTTTTGCCAAAGTTTTGGTACATACATACATACATGCATACATACATACATGCATATATACATACATGCATACATGCATACACACACATACATACATACATACATATATACATACATACATACATACATACATACACACATACACACAAAAAAGCACACACATACAAACCTATTCTATCCCATGTAAGTAGCATTGCTGTCATCGTTTTGAGCGTCCAAGCAAAGTCTATTTCTCCTGAGAGATTTGCATGGCTTATTAGTAGGACATATTTAATTTGGTAATTATATACACACACTCATATGTAAGCACGTCACACATGAAAGACAGTATTTGTATAATAAATACAACAATATTGTTTTAACACAGCCACTTTTTTCATGTGCAAGAATGCAGTAGCATTTTACAAAATAAGAACCTTCAATGATGAAAAAGGAAAGTTCTTAGCATTTCCTATTTGTTGTGCTATAAAAATAATATGTAGCCTTATAGCTATCCCTAATGTAGGGTATTGGGTCAATACATTTGCAAATTAATATGACAAAATAATGCTTCAATCTATTGTTTCCTAGCTTATGGCAAAATAGGAAGTGATTGTATCATTCCTCTCTCTGTTGTTTAGCATTGGACAAAACGAACAAAACGTGGCACACAACCATGGCCAAAGGGAAGATGGGGTCATACTGCTACTGTTATGGTTGGACATCCATATCTTTTACTTATTGGGGGGCTTGGAAAAGATGGAGTTTTATCTGATGTCTGGTTATTGAAGACAACTAGCTGGAAATGGAGAGAGGTAACAATTTGATTAATTATCACTTTCAAATCATGCTCTTGTCTATCAGTCACTCTTAATTTCATGTAACTTAATACTTTGGTACTGAGTGTGTCTTTATTGCTCTGCTCAAACTTTTCCTTCTGCTTCCTAATTTCCCTAATGAATTCTCAAATCTGTTTGGCTGATTGTCTTCAGTTCACTCAGCACCACAAAATTATCATTATAAATTATTATGGGTGTCAACGTTTTCACATGTTTGAGCTATCAACAGTCATGTGACCTCAATTGATTTCCGGATTTGCCAAGTGCATTCCTCTTTTGCCGCATATTTGGCCGTGCCAACTCAACCTGTACATGCTATATTTACACAAGTTTGAAATAGAAGAATAGACTATAAGCACTAGAGCTAATGACCACAAAATATAGGAGTCAAGTGACTGTAAGTATGAGAGAAACTAATGGCCAACAAGACAGCTAACATGCCAGCACACACCGGAAGTGTTAAGAATGTTCAATTGCTGGGGGAAAATAGGAATACAAAAGTACAAATTAAATTAATGTTGTATTGTTCGGTCACTCGTATTAGTCAAACTTTAATGGCTTTCATGTATTATAATTTTTTTTAAAATACATATTGCTAGAAAGAATTTACTAAAAAAATTTTTTTCTCTCTCAGATTCCAGTGTTCAATCCAACATTCCAACGATATGGACACTGTGCCGCTGTTCTGACATCCACAGCTCATATGGTGAAGATTATCTTATTTGGTGGAATGAATGCACTGCAGCAGTGCATAGCCAGCACTGCAATTATCACTTTAGGTAAGGATGGGATAATCATAAATTTATATAAATATGAGTAAGACATAATTAGAGATGCACAAATCTATGGCCATTATAGTACACACACACACATACACACTGTCATGTACACACATACACACTATCATGTACATACACACACACTCACATGCACACACAAACATGTTTGCACAAACAGGCACACTGTATATTCATGCACACATGTACACACACACTCTGTTCCCAGTTCGATGATCAACAAATTTATATTTGAACTTAAAGAGACATGTTTTCACATTTTCTGTAAGTTCTCTCCATGGATTATTAAGTTAAGTCTCTTCATGGTCAATTTTATGAACAAGATAGATAAGATAAATGATGGTGTATGATCACTGTTTATTATAAAATTTAAACGTTACAGGTTTCTAATCACACAAATAGATGACATCACTTTTAATAACAAGCAAATAAATGTTCATGATTAACTCTGACATAGTAGATTTTGACCCATAGCTAAAGTATGTGACATAAGCGAACAGCCCTTAGATTTAATCTCTGATATACTGCTAACATTTTGATTCTTACTGCAAAGTGAATTATAATTAGATATTCAATAAACGGATGCATAATATTTGCTATAATCTGAATGTTGATAATATTAATTGGTATGTAAAAGATACAGTTTTCTAGAGTGGAAATTTTAAGGTCATTGCTTTTCTTACATTTTCATTGGCGTTACAAAAGTTCAGTAATTCTTAACTACACATCCTGAAAATATCGCTTGATCTTTAGGGATCACCATGTAATTCTTTCATTTGTCAAAGTTTGTTATATTTATAATAGAAAAGAAAACTACAACAACCTTATTGAGGCAGAGAAAAGAGTGGGTGATTACTGACATTTTTGATGAAAACCAACCAACAAGTGAGTTTGTAAGATTTATAATATTCAGTTCAAACATTAAATAATAAAGTTATTCCACCCCCAATCATTGTAGAGAAAAATAACCAATAAACCTTGTCAAGACAGTTTACCAGTTAAAAGCAGAAAAAGAAAAGAAAAGGGTGTAGTCAACTAACAGGAAGTGGTTTGAGTAGTCTCTCAAGGCTCATGAATTATACCGTCATGGGGAGTCATAATGTTACGTGTAATGTGTGAGCCCTGACACCACATCTCCCACTCTCCCCTCCCTCCATACCCCTCCCCCCCATCTGAGGATGAAACCATCAAAAGTCAATAAAAGTTTAGCAGAATTTTCTAACTTAATGTAATGGAACTTTGAAGCATTAGGTACTAGTAATGCATATATAAAAATGAGTGATAGTTGATAACTACTTCTGATTTGATGCTTCCATTTTGTTAAAGTGAATTACTTCCAAGAAATACAGCCAGACAGAAATAAAACCCATATAGCTAAGCTGTAATTATACAAATTGCTAAAAGCAGAATTCCTAAACACTCAAAATTGGCTTCCTTAATTGAGTCCACCGCTTACTTACTAAAAACTATTACGAATTACTGTTGTTATTGTTTTGGTATAGCAGCACAAGAGTCATGCAGTCAACCAGATCAATCATTAGAGGGCTGTAATTTTCAATCTACTCCTGATGTTAATAGAAAGGATATGCAAACATATTCTTTCTTACCAATGGTTGCACTTCCTAAAGGTATGCATGTATACCGAGTTTTATGGTTACATTTGATTTGGGGGAGAATCATGATATTTGTTGTTGTCTTGGTCCTTACTCTTATAGCTTCCATTTTAATATATTATATTATATATATATTATACATTAATAGTATATCTCATTTTCAGTGTCATAATTTTATTTCTTATATTTTTAGGCATGAAGCAAATGTCAGGATTCTTAGCTGAAAGTCAAATTTCAGCAACATATGAGGGGAAAAGAAGTTGTCTCGATTGGACGGAAGGTGATATAGCTCTGTATTTTGAAGAGAGCGACTGTACAATGAATACTACAACTTCATGTTCAGTGCACATATCAACTGCCAGGTATGGAGCCTTCAGATATTCAGATGCAGTTGAGCCAATAACCAGAGTATATTATTTGCTCAATGCAACACCACTTAATACTTCAGTCACCATTCGCATACAGCATAATGCTCAGGAAGAAGACATCCCACACCTTTGCTTCATTACTAGCACAGACAACCAGCCTCCATATAATTTCAAAGTCCTTCATGGAGGGAATTTCACATTCACATTTGGAGAAATAACTGTAAACCGGTTTTCTTTCTACTCCATCAGTAGGCTCCTGACAAAGTATAGAGTCAAAGGAATCCTCAGCCTCTTGGAAAATAAATATCAAGCTTCCCTATTTGTAAGCTCTCAACCACAGTGTCTTCTACCAGATTGCTGCTGTTGGAACATTTACATATCAGTAGTAAAAAACTGTTCAATCTTCAAGAGATCTGTCGAAGAATTCATTGAGAGGAAATATAGAGATGTGGTCAAGTGTTCTGCCACTAAAGTTGTTCACTTCACTCAAACTTCTCCGGATATCTCTGTTGTTACAACCTCTTCCTTTCCTGGCCCAGCCGATTCACAGCTTGTAGCAAGTGACTATCCAAGCATGAAGAAAGTTGATATCAGTAGCTACGTGGATGGATGTCCTCCACATGTCAAGTTTGTGCTGCGTTTGGCTAGAGAGTCAAGACATCCAGATGTGAAGTTCAAACTAGAAGGCTTGGAAGAACCATGCAATGTTTTGTGCATGGACCAGGGGGCAACTCAACGTAAGCTGCATTGTTTGGCTTTCAAGTTTTGTTTATTTAATAATTTGGTTGTTGTTGTTATTTTTCTATCAGATTCTTGTTTGTATGCTTCCCAGCAAACTGGTGAAATGTGTGTTCAGCGATATCTACCTCAGCTGAGCTGTTCCAAACAAATAGGTAGGTTGTTACAAAAATAGCTGTCTCCTCCATAGTTATAGCAATTAGTCTAAGTATCAACTCATTTCTGATAATACAATTTTTGTTTTCTATAAAACATACACACTTATTTCTTCACATGTGCCTTAATTAGCTGAGCTAATAATTAAAAAAAAATAATACCATAAAACTTGTAGAAATTAACACTTGACAGCATAGGGCTGTGAGCCTTTATTGATAGGAAGTATACAAAAATGTGTGAGTAAATTTGGCTCTTTATAAGAATAGCTAATTCTTGCTTTTTGTATCTGCAGATATCCCCTTCACCCTCAGAAATTTAACTTGTGTGAGAATAACAGATTCCGGAACAAGTTGCAGACTTCGTGTGATCGATGAGATCTGCCCCAGGTGGAAAGAAGTTGGTGACCTGCTGGGTCTGAGCGTCAGTCTTATAAGCAACATTGAATACACGCGGCATCACGATGCAAGAGAGTGCTGTCGCGAGGTACTCAAAGAATGGCTTAGTCAGTCTGTGGATGGCTATTGCTACACAGCCAACTGGCAGGGACTCCGAAATCTGCTGGAAGACATGGAACTTATGTCTCTAGCAGACAAAGTCAACTTAATTGCTATGTGATCATAGTGTCAACCCTTTTAACTCTTTATGCTGTTATCCCTATCATCGTTATATCTATTATCTTCCACAAATAGTACTCTAAGTACAATATAATACAGTAATTTGCAACTGCAATATACTAAAATAGAGGGCACAGCTTTTCTTCTGTATGTTAACATGAGGAAAATTACCAAAACAAGTGCCTTTGAGTTAAACATTATTTTAATGCATAAAATTTTCTAGCTGTTTAATAGCTAGAAATAAATAAAAAAACTCTAACTGGACATGAAGTCAAACTTCCCTTTTTCTATTAGATATACAGCAAATCTACTAGTGACTACAAGAAATTGTAAATTAGTAGCTAGTCTCTCAAGCCAGACTCAGGACGACCTCGCGAGACTACAGAACCGAATTGGTGAGCTACACTTTGACCTTTTAATCAGATGTAGGTGACCTTTACTTACAGTTTTATATGTCATACACACACTTCAGTTGGTTCGCATGAGCTTTGCATTTGGTTGGACAAAACTAAGATCCAATAAAATGTAGAATGACTTGTAGAGTTAATAAAATAAATTAAAATTATCATCACACTAAAAGAGTCACAAAAATAGTTTAGCTATATGAAAATGGTGACGTCATGACTGTGAAACAGATTAATTAGATGAACACTTAGACAAACTATTACAAATTGCTATTGAAGGACCAGAACTAGACAGTCATGATTTTGAAGAATTGGAAATATTGGCTGTTAACAAATCTGCAGTTGCTTTACATTTGTAGGCCAGGGGTCATTTTGTTAACCAAACCAAGTTTCAAGCCTGTAGTATGTTAAACCCCAAGTTATTATGCATATTTACTGGACTAGCCAGGTGAAAATGTAGTAAATCCACTAGTGAGTCAAGATACTACTAGAAACATGGTCCGCAAAAAGCAGGAATGCATTATTTTGACAAAGTGACCTCAGCTCTTTACTTCATCTGCAGGTAGGAAGCAGGGGTGTAGCGGGTGCTAGTACACCCCCGCTGTTTACTGGACGTTAGATAGGGGTTCTTGAACCACAATGACTTATTAATTAGGCTTACATTGCAACCTATTCTTGCTATGTATACAGGAAAAAACTGATACAATTAACCTTGACCAGGTAGCTGAAGATTCATGTCATAAATGAATATTCAACAAAATACCATAGCTATCAGCTTCAATTGGGATATAGCTAAGGGGTGGTTAGATGAAACAGGTGCAGCATCTTCCTATCCACCTGTAACATATTGATATTGCTGTTGTTATATACTCACTTTACCGCTGCGACGAGCTCAAGTTTCCTAATATCCACGTCGTGAATTTAGAACTGTCGCGAAATTTGTCCCAGTCACGCCCTTATTCGCGAACATTTCGTAAGTCAGTGGTAACCACCTACAGTCCCGCAGTTCTTATCAAAAAACTCATTTCATTGGTTAATCAAATCATGTGACCAATTATAGCGCCGCGCGTGACCAATTATAGCGCCGCGCGAGGGCTAGGGCTAGGGCTAGGGGACCAATCAGAAGAATTCTTTGATAAGAACTGCGGGATGGCTCGTAACCACTCGAGTGGTTACGAGCCGTACTCATAACAAAAGGGGGCGAGTCCGCAAGCCAGCTAAACTCCCACACACCGAAGCCACAGGATGTGCAAGTATATTTTGGTTTCCTGTTTTTTGTTGATTGCGGCTGCGCTCATCTCCGAGGCCGCCGTACCCGTGTACACAACGTACGAAAACGTACACGAAGCAGCTGTAAACAAAGAACTTGTCAGCGGAATTCTTGAATCGATACTGGACAATAACGTCAGCGTAGCAGCAATTAGGAGACTATTCAAGAATGTTCCCAGTATTACAGTGTGTGTTAGCATTACTTATACAATTACATGTGATGAAGAGATGGATTGCAACAGTGATATTATAAACTGTGGAGATGGCTACAACTCTACTCAAATTTGGACTCTGTTTGATACGAAAAAGTATTCTGGTGAACTGCTTTATTATTTTATAACCACTTGGTCCACCTTACCAGGCTTTGACTGGGACGATGCTTGCACTTCAATAGATGAAACTATAAATGTAAGCGTAACAGAACTTCCTTGCCTGAATTCGACCAAAGAACTGAACCAAATTCTGTCATATGTAACAACATTGGTAAGTCATTTTGTACAGTCTGAGAGAGGCTGTTGATATTAAAGTGTACAAGTAGGAAAGTTTCTTGTTATTATTGTTTTTGCTTGGTCATGAGTCAGCAGATTTTGCTATAATACCTAATGTGGTTTGTTTACACATAGCTAGCTACATAGTCATTCTCACAATAAACAGGAGCTCTGAATCATTACTTACCTTTAATTTCTGCATTGCATCTTTGTTACCAAACTGTGCCATAATCTCTTTTGATCGCGAGATTTGTGGGCTCGTGGTATTTTTTATTAAATTTAATTAAAGTACACTAAAGAAAGTGGTTGTAATTCTATCAGATTCGTTTACCTTTATTGCCCTACCAGCCTTTTTTTTTTTTTTTAACCAATGGTAATTCTTGCTGTGTAATTGCTTGGCTCTTACAATGGATAGCTTTGACAATCACTTAGCATGCCTTTTCATTAGCTATAATCGTAACATATTTTAAACCAATATAGTCCTATGTTCGGTAATGACAGATGTAAAAGAAAAACTGTCCCATTTCTATTAGTAACTAGCTAGATGCATAGCTGCTTTGTTATTTTTTGTTTCTTTTCATTTTCTTTTTGTTGCTGTTGTTGCTGTTGTTTGTTGTTGTTGTTGTTATTGTTTTGCATAACTGCGAGGTGGAGACCAACTCATACTACCTATTGACCAGTTAAACTTAAAAAAAATTTTCCTGCTTTATTCTTGTTTCCAATGTCTCTCATTATTAAGTAATGAATAATGTTGTACTCTTTAGCTTCAGTATGTTCATACCTGGTCTATTATAGTAACACTCAGTGTTGGATAAATTGTTTAGCTTGTACATGACCAGTTGTATTTTTAGCTAGTCTTGATCTAGTATTAAATTTGTATCACTATAATATTAATTTTATAGATGCACTCTCTTTCACAAAACAAGATTGTTACTCCCCCATTTGATAAAGAGGCCATTGAAGGATATTCTAGGAGCACAATAAACATAGACTTTTCTTTACAAATCACTCCAATTTTCTTAGCTTTATGCGTTGCGGTGGCTGTATTCCTAAACATCAGCACTCAGCAGTTTATCAGCAAGAAAATTTTTCCAACGCAATCAGGAAAGCCGGTATTCTATTTTCAATTCTGGGCAGCAATTTTAATGGGAGCTGTTCTAATATATGCGTACTTTGAACCTCATAGCCTCCTGATATGGCTGATCATAGGAATTGGTACTGTATTTAACTTACTAGTGTGGGCAATCATTGTCTACATCTCTGGAAATATAGCAGAGAATTCTGGAAACGAATCACAGTATGTGTTCTCCTACAGTTCTCCAGCTGCTACCATTCCTTGTCTTTTAGGCCATTTTTTATGGACTATATTTGGGCACGTAGTAACTCTACTGCTGGTCTGTATTTCAATATACACTATTCCTAATATTATCATTGTTTACTATTTGTATCCATTACGAACAATAAAACGAGTTCCTCTACTTCTTGGTGGCTTATTTTCTATGATATCCCTGGTTGCAAGGTTTATATATTTGCTAGAGAAGCAGATTGAGCTCATCAAATATATACTTTGTCACAAAATGTGTGGCTGTAGCCGCCACGAGACATTGTGTTGTAGCAAGAGGCATGACGATGATTATCACTTTAGCTTCTACGCTAATGAAATCCACGACGACTTGCACAAAATCATACATCAAGCTACTGACATAGTTGGATGCCGGGGCTGTTTTTCTATCATTATCGAATGCATCAATTTGGTAATTCTGATGTTTGAAACGACTTTTATATTATTTGTCATTTGCATCTACGGTTTTGGACAAGTAATGCTTGCAGAATTAGTGTTCGAAAATGCTGGAAATCAAACTTCAGACAACACTAGTAGTGTTATTATTGCTTTCATACCAACCATTCTAGTAACCATATTAACTGGCGCAGGAATAGGATTATTTTTCAAATTCAGCATTTGGAACCTAATGAAGCAAAAAGATATAACTGAATCACTGACTGGTGATCAAAGCAAGAATGAGAACAAAGAGAGGAAGAACAACTATATACACAACTATTCTACATTAGATGCACTGACAGATTTCTCCATACCGGGAAGATTGGGATACGTTAATAAATTTAAACGTCTTTGCTCATCCCTTTCTTGTCGGAGTTTCAAATACAGTATAAGAGGTGAAAGAGAGCCTATATTCCCAGCATTATATAAGTGGTGGCAAAAAGTTATCTATCCCAATAAATCTAGAGGTAGTGAATTGGATGACGACTTTTTGGTGGATCCCCAATTAAGTGAGGAGTCTGAAAATGAACTTTTTATGACTAACACAAGAAATGGAATCAATGAACTACGGGTGGATCCCCAATTAAGTGAGGAGTCTGAAAATGAACTTTTTATGACTAACACAAGAAATGGAATCAATGAACTACGGGTGGATCCCCAATTAAGTGAGGAGTCTGAAAATGAACTTTCTATGACTAATGCAAGAAATGGAACCAATGAACTACGGGTACAAATTGAACAACCACCAGAGATTGAAGTACATCAGCATCCTTGAAGGATTAGACTTCACTTGACACTTTTATCATTTTATTTTATCTGCATCACTACAGCTTGGGGTTCTGTTCTACTGTACAGCTCACATTCCTATTTAATTATTTTTATAATTAGCTATAATGCATTGAGGTTAGTATGATTTTATTGTGTGTGTCATATTTTAGCTACATTATCAGCTATCAATAAACTGTCAGATACTATATGCTGGTGAACCACTTCATCAAATACACTGGTTAAATTTCAGCCAATCTAGCCTGGCACGAAAAGTTGTTTAGGAATGTATAATATATACATCCTGCCATAAAATTAACAGGGGCATGGGAGTTCAGGGGGTTAATTGTAGCCCCTCTTTCAAATAAACAATATTCATAGCTCATTGTAAAGGTGGTATATAAAATCAAGCAGTTTTAGACAGCCCCTATTTTAAACATGGACTACAATAATAGGTTGTTATTGCCGTGCTACAATCTAGCCTGTTAGCACAGTTGTATAACCCCTAGTTGTGTTATACTGACATGACAAAATGAACCCAACTATGCTGTAAGAGGCACAAGACTCTCAAGACTTGTTTTAGTATAAAAAGAAAGCACATACACACACACACACCATGACACTAAGGCTTGGATTTTCATATTTCTAAGGGAGTTTCCCCAAAATTTGCTCCCGCTTATCAGCCGTTTATTACCTGACCTGGGTTAGTAAAGTGGAGGTGGAGTCAGTAAGGACGAGCATCCCCCCCCCCCCCCCCCCCCCCCCCCCCCCCCCCCCCCCCCACCCCCACCAATAATAAAAT
>WLWI01002981.1_pt1 | contig 14587 bp, 12 predicted proteins | sample 6701501 | NCBI WGS metagenome assembly WLWI01 (sample SAMN12718690, study PRJNA515312) | sponge metagenome | isolation source: marine sponge | host: Mycale hentscheli | place: New Zealand: South Island, Marlborough, Capsize Point | collected 2014-11-01
GAATGTGATAATTGGAGCACCCTTTTTGGGGTGCTGCTGAACAAGTCGTTGTATTGTATGTTCCCAGACCCTTTCCTTCCCCGCGTAGCGGTTAGGGTTGGTAAAGGGTCTGGCTACGCGAGACTAATTTCAGGTAGCCTTTGTTCCCCGCACAATGTAAGAAATTACACTTTGAGGTGTTGAAATGCATTACGTGGCAAAAAGTGTGGTAAACAGAGTGTGAAAACATTCAGAAAGCAATAGAACATTCAATTGTGTCTTAATAATGATCCAGTTATAGCTAGTTGCAATGTTGAAGAACGGATCACCGAGGAGACGTGAAATCAGTGACACAAACATATTACTAGATTACAAGGACAGCGACATTTCCGATTGGAAAGCCAGAAACAGTGAAAAAATAGAAAAGTACAAGACTCGCGCAGTGAAGGAATTGTCTGAAGATGTTGAAACTGGATCACGGTCAGAAGAAACCGGTGCATTTTCCACAAAGTGCATTTTTAATGAAAAAATTGACTTCGGTATGAAAGATACTATTTCTGGTACTAAAGATGTCCTCATATTTGTGTCCAGAGTGAGCAATGCAACTGATGCAGAACTACACCCCAACTTGATATCCTTCAGAAACTATACTAAATTGACAGAAGAAGACAGAAAAGAGCTAGTCAGAGAAGGGATTGCCTCACACACATGGAAATCTGAAACTAAGATGCTGGAAGAAAGATACCAAATGGAAAAGTCAACATATAATGTCGTGGGGGTGTTTGACGACCGAGACCTGACTCCTACCGCAGTGTTCAGACAGATTGTTGAAGTTTGTAAGACAACCAAAAGATTTGGGAGTAAGTGTAATCTTTATATTCTATAAGTTCACTGAAATATAATTTGTAAGGCTAGATAGTTCTATAGACATATTTTCACCTTATACACTGAAATAAATGTGACTAGCTATAACAATTTGCTATCTTAATGTCAGGTTATTACATTTCTTGGAATACCTATCAGTGCATGCAAGCTATCACCATTAACTGTCTATAAATTAATCACCAAAATTTTATTTTATTAAAGAAAATTGTAATGATTTAAACAGATCATTGCATCTTCATTTACTACATGTTTTGTTATTTGCATCCTTTCCATGTTTTGCAGTAATAATTTGGTATTTTGGTCCTTCAAGAATATACACTGGAGACTGGTGCTTCAAGTATGGTTTCATTACAATGGAACAAATACGGCAAATATATGACGAATATTTCTCTGGCAAAATGATGACAGTTGTGTCAGATTGCAACTACTCGGGTAGCTGGGTATCTTCCTGGATGAACTACATGGATAAACATAACATAAAGCCATGCCAACACTCAACTAGAAGGCACAAGGCGTATCTCTCATTTGTGTCCAGCTGCGGGGAGCACGAGACAGCTACATCCCCTCTGATGGTCGCAAGAGCGTTTAGCAATGACTTTGAAGGTAAAGTATGGATGAGACGCCACAAGCACAAGCTAGCATATGGGCAGCACCTTCAGTATTGCATCACTACCATCAAGACCTGTGATGCCGACTATACCGATCCTTGCTCTTTGCCTGTTGACTTCTCTTGGTCTAACAAATGTCTCGATGAGCGCATATATTTTGTGAAGGGACGAATGTTTGATCGGTGGGCAGTCGTGTCTGTCACTGATTCTGACGAGATTATAGATCGTTTGCGTCAGAGCTGGTTGGAAGACTTGCAGGATTTCAGGCAAAGTTTTACAGTCCTAGATTCTGGAGTAGGAAGAGCACCTTCCGCTGAGATACTGCACAAATTCTATAGACTCTTTCCTATGAATAATATTCGACTTGATTTATAACAACATTTAATAACAACCAGTTATGTGTGGTATAAATGTCACACAAGATTTTTTTTATAACATCTTGAATAAATTTATCCATAAAAAAATTGGGCAATCTCTCATTTTTCTTTTGTGTCATTATTTGTGAATGTATTACCATCAAAAGTACCCAAGAATAAATAGAAAATGAGGTAGATATACATTCCATGATAAAATTTGTGCAATGCTGCTGCTATGATAGTGCAAAGATGTGGTTTTTGTACCATGCTCTTACACTGCTAGTTTTACAAGCCAAGTTCGACACTAATGTTAAATGCATAGAGACGTTGAATTTTTTTTGATCCGTGCCGGTTTGGTCATAAGAAACAATAATAAAGCACATGACAGCTACTCAAAATTAATGTAGCTTATTACATAGTTATTGTTAATCCCTTCTTGAAGGTGTGTTCTTTACCTATGAACATATTAACAGTTTGGCCGGGTGAAGGAGAGCTGATGTAGCTGTGATATCTGTTTTTTGTTCCAGAGTTTCATTTGTAGTTCTTAATTTAGGTGTGAACTTACTCAGAATTTAAGACCTTTAACTGTGATACTTTTTTAAAACAGACTCGACTTTAGGACTTAAAGATTGTATAGCTAGACTTTTTCAAAAATAACCAACATCTCTCAAACAATCTCAACTAAAAGCTACTAGCTAAGTGTGCCACAACTTTAGTCTGGCTGGCTACTACGCTGGACACTACACATCTAACTTAGAGCCAATTGGTTGATAATAACTTTTTAAATCTTATAGTTTAGTATCTATCACGAGTGTAGATAAAAATAATGTCAAACAATTCATCAAATCCTACAAGGTCAATACAAAAATAAAATTTAAATAATTAAATGAAAATTGATGATACATTTGCCAGCGAAACAACACTCATTGATAAATACAAAACCAAAACAAACACACTTGAAAAAAAAAAATCATATATTTGAATTTAATAATGTCGGTATAGAGATATGATGTAATTAGCTACCATTAAAAAAAGAAAAAAGAAAAAAGAAGCAATAGTCTTGCACTGCTTCAGTGTAATCAAGTTTTGGTGCTACTTATAATAAAGTTTCATGATTGAAAGTTTTTTATGCCGGATGGATTTCCTTCTTGAGAGATTCAACGCGCTTTAATATCCTGGAGCGATGGCCCAAAGCTGTAATACCAAGGTCGTCGCGAAGGAGCTTATTGTCCAGAGTGAGCAAACATTCTCCGTCAACCTCATTATCACGGAAAGTGTCGACAAAGTTTCCCAGTCCGTGAGCGATGAGCCAGTAGCAAACGTCATCCACACTCCAGCTGGACAAATTGCTGGGGTTCAGTCGGGACATGGACGAGGATGGGCCTACGGCTGCGGAGACAAAGCAAATATTACAAGAATGATCAGCTAAACAAAGAGACCTGTATGCATATAATGCCAATGCACGTACACTACCAAAAACCATCAAAACAATTAATGAACAAAATATGCGAACATAAATAAGCCACAGTAAATATACTACAAGTTGTGTTGTATGTGTGTATGTATGTGTACATTTGACCAAAGGAAGGGAAAAAAAAAAAAAAAAAAAAAAAAAAGTGAATGTTTGGCTAATAGGGTGAAGTCAACTCTGAACTTGCAACATCTTACTTCATAATCTAAAAAATTTCAATTGCCTCCTAGTCACAAATGAAACTTGTAAGACCCACATACACGTATGAAGCATTTTCACTGGCACAGATCTTTCTTAGAATATTGCAATATAATTTTCAGGCAATGTAACAGACAAGTATGACTTTTGGAAGAAAATAGAGCAGCAATAAGCTTTAGGATTACAGCTTCGCAATCACAACAAAAAAAAAAGAATCCCGAAGATGGCAGCATCCCGAAGATTGAAACAAGCATCAAAATGTTGCACTGGACAATTTATTTAAGTCCCTTTAATGTGCCAGAAATTTTCGTTTCGACTATTTCTTCAGAAAAAGCTAGTTATTTTTAGGCAGCACACTCGTAAGGGATTATTGGTAACGTCCCCTATAGTCACACCACATTCATGCGAGCAAACTTTTTTTTTTTTTTTTGCTTCCCGTGCAGTAGTTTTGCATTACATAATATTCTCAGCGGTTTAGCTACCGGAGTGCTTGGAGTTTCCATTGAAAGTAATGGGAAGTGAGTGTCTCTCTTATGTTAACCTTCTTACGAAAACAGCTTTAACAACCGCTGTTTCATTGCACGAGTTGCATATCAACTTGCTCAAGCTTTACATATGGACTTGTATAGCTACATACTGGCATATTCATATTAATACTACTACAAATAAATTATTCTTTTAGTCTTTGTAATAGCTAGCTAGTGTATAGAAACACTGAGGGTTCACACCCTTGGTGCTTCATTAACTTGGTATTTTGCTTATGAAATACTAAGGGAGACATCTGGCATTCCTTGGAATGTCGTGCCTAAGTGAAAAACTGTCCAGTGAGTAACGACCACCCTCTACCCATGCTAAAAATGAGCCAGATCTCCCTGCCACCACACCCACCTTGCCCATTCTCGACAGGAGACAGCAGTACAGTAGGTCTGAGTAAAGTACTGCCACCATTTATCCCATCCAGGATCTCTGAGGAACCTTCAATCTCTCTGGTCTCTAGGGACAACTGGCTGGGTCTCTCAGGCTTGTGCAGAAGAGGTATCATCTCAAGTCCCGTCTCCTGGCCAACCGCCTCCTGGAAATGCTGTAGTATAAACACACAACAGCTAAAACTAGGTGACTGGAGTTGTACATGGAAGTGCTTAATTGAAAAGTTATAAGCATGGTAGGTGACCCCTTAAACGATGCTGGTGCTTTAAAATACTACTTTTATGCTTACACACAGTTTTTTTCTTCTGGCCCTACAGAAGCAAGTTAATTTTTTTGGCATTTGACTGAAAGCTCAACGATTTTTAATTATTATTATTTTTAATCTAACAGTTATGACTAGTAACCAGACGATTTCTTCTTAAATTTTGATTAAGTTGCTAAAAACAACAACAAAACAATAACAATAACAACTAACTTACAAGAAATTAATTCAAAGTGTCAATACTAAACTACAACTAGGGTTGATTCGCTTGTCATTGGTGTACATGTACACCACAAAAATACTATAATACAGTAGGAGACAAAATAAAGTTCCGAATTCCGTTCCGTAGTACGGCCACCGTTGCATTCCGTACCGTTTTGACAAAACGGCCGACACCGTTTATTAAAATGGTAAAAAACGGTTTAGCTTTCCTGTCGATTCACAAGATATTTTCTAGCTAGAAACTCTTCCATAGCTATATCAGCAAGCTAAGGCCTTGTATCGACCATTAAACGCTACGGGGATAGTGCAAAACAGATTTTATAAATTTAACTTGCTTCAATAAAGCTGCAGGCCGAAGTTCCGACGGGCACAGAGCTCAAACGAGGTCCGCACTTCGTAGGTCTTCTGTTAGCTACTGATGGACCTCCAGTAGTAAACAATCTAAGCCCAGGAAGGCCCAAACATCGAGAAAACATCGATACTGTGCGGTGGTCAAACTAACAATTCTCCGCGAGACAACTTCAAATAGGACGGCTTCAAAAATTTTAACCCGAAAAGCTCTGCCTCTGGAGCTTGTAAACAAAAAATCGGAACATTTTATTGGATAAACAATTTTTTATATTGCTTTGGGGGAGACATATGTACGGTGAACGAGAAAGATTAAAACGGTAACACGGTCGAACGGAACAGCCGTTTTTCCTCCCGTGCAACGGCCGTTCTATGGAACTGTATTTTGTCTTCTACTGTATGTACATATACCAACGTCACTATATACATGTACATTACATGTACATTACATGTACACTCAATTCTCTCTTACACTAGCTCTTCGGGACCTCAGGATGCCAGCATTATAGAAATGCCAGTTAACATGGAAGACCATACTTCCCTTCAACTGCATGTTGAAGCAAACTTTTTAAAGAAATTTCAGGCTTTTCAAGTATATGTACCATTGATTTTCATTTACATTCCTCGGTAGGCTTCTGCACAACTCTTTAGCACCATGTACATTTACACTATTGGCAACTACCACCCAATTAAAAAAGTTGCATGGTAAGAATTGATAAATTGAGCGGCTAACTTGCACCCAATAGAGAGCATGTGGAGAGAGAGGATTAATTAAATATATTTAGGGTTTCTTACTGAGGTAGGGGAGCCTAAGACTCCTCCCCCCCCCCCTCCACCCTAGAATTTTAGGAAGATTACAATAGTTATAGAATCAGTGTAAAAATGTCCATCAAATCAAATCAAATCAAATAAAAAAAGAAGCAATATGAAGATATTGGGCTTTTGCAAATTCTAGGCTTGGGGCTGTATTTTTTTTAAATAATAGTAATCAGCTGTTATACACAGCTAGGAGCTGCCTAGTGCATACAACGATTCACTGGACGCCTCTGAAGTTAACAACACCTGAACTAAAGCTTACTGAATAGTTACGACAAGTATATCTGATGATATGAGCAAAAAAATCCTAGCCCATACTAAATAAGCTGCCCTGGAAAGCTAAACACATATGATCACCATCTTGAACAAATGTGCCCTTCTCTTTCACTTTAAACCTGCCTCCACACTAACATACCAAGCACAAGGACTTACGGCAATGATGTCTTGCAGTGAGTTGTACGGGTTAGGTCGAGGATGGACGTAGTACTTGTCATCTTTGCTAACGATCCTCCAGTGCCTGATGTCTGTACGTGTCCGGAATGCCAGAGCAAAATCCCCTTTGGTCCTCTCACTGGGCCGAATAAGAAATGATCCTTTCCTGAAATATGCATTAATAAAATAATGTATGTGAGAATGTAAAAAAAAATAAAATAATAATAATAGTAAAAAAATAAATAAATAAAAAAATAAAAATAAAAATTATCAAAATATAAGTTATAGTAATAATAATATATAAAATAATAAAAATAATGATAATAATAGTTCTTGAGGAAATATTACTACCACTAACACAGTACATTACGTACAGTATATACTGTATTTATGTTGCCTCGTGTAAATGCATACAAACTCATGAAGTAACATGTACGTATAATTTAAATTTGACCCCTGCAATGGCCTTAATACATGGCTATCACAACAAATAGGACGGAGTTTTATAGCATAACGTTAACAATTGTTAACAAACCAATAATATTTACATACGCATGTATGCATACATTGTACATTACATATATATTTAACAAACTCTCAAAATACATTACCAAACACACACTGCCTACTAGACCAGTTACAATACTAGACGCTCAAGTTGACACAATGGAAGTAGAGACTACATCTGTTCACATCTGCTCATACGCAACGGTCAACATACACACACACACACAAACTTACTGGCCACTAGTCTTCAGAATTGTCTCTGCCTCCACTTTCTTCACTTCCACTATCATCTTAACATACAAACACACAAACATCACGCAGTAAGTGATAATAATAGAAAGAAAAAAAAGAAGACAAATAAAGAAACAACACCATGAATTGTTAGAAACTCCAGTGCGCACTTGGATATATCTATATAATGTATATATATATATATATATATATATATATATATATTTTTTTTTTTTGTAACTACGGAGGTTGGTACAAGATGGCAGTAATTTGTTTCAATGTATGATTTCTATCAAGTTTGTCATGTAATAAGTTTATAATCTATGTTCGTCCAACTTATTTATATAATTCATTCATTCATTGTTTACTACCAGTTTACAAGACAATGTCCCAGCATTACAACAGCCTACTCACACACCACTGCCATCCTCTACATACTTCTGGAAATATTTTGTTAACCTTATATAACATCTATTCACGGACTTTCATAGCTACACCGCTACAGCTGAGCCTATAGTCACACAGCTACCAGTAGTTAGACTTTGAATAATACTTGAATATACTGTAGAACTTATACAAACACCTTCCCATCTGGTTCTTAATGGCAGGTTATTACATTTCTTGGAATACCTATCAGTGTTGCATGCAAGCTATCACCATTAACTGTCTATAAATTAATCACCAAAATTTTATTTTATTAAAGAAAATTTGAATGATTTAAACAGATCATTGCATCTTCATTTACTACACGTTTTGTTATTTGCATCTTTTCCATGTTTTGCAGTAATAATTTGGTATTTTGGTCCTTCAAGAATCGACACTGGAGCATTTCGGCTGCAAATATTTATACAATCTAACACATGCATACCTCAACTTTCTAGCAACTTATTGTTTCTTTCACATTCTCCAGAAAAAAAAAAAAAAAAAAAATCAATATCAGCTACTGCTGTTTGGGCTCCTCCACACCTATTCACTAATTAGCTACTTATCACCTGTACACTCTACCCACCATCTCTTTCACAACATTTCAAGCAACACCACCTTACCTAATCACTTAGTTCATATAACATCTCCCCACACAAACACACACATCTGTAACAGCATTATGACTCCTACGTCAACACACTTGTTGTAAGGCCATTCATTGGTGGCCCTTGCATCTCTCATATATTCTGTAGCCACAGTATTTTTGTTCAGTTAGTTGCTGTATCATACTCATTTCTCATACTACTCTGCTTGCTTCTTCCTACTTAATGATAAATGTTAAAAAATTAATATGTATATCAATTCTGAACTGATCTATTTAGCATAGTTTCTAAATAGCAGCACATTCAGGCTTTACAACCCTGAACAGAAGCAAAACTATAATACTACCCCCATTATTCAACTGCCCTTTTGGAAAAACCTTCACTTCAAATATGCAAACCACAAGACCTGAAGTTGCCTTAATCAGTTTCTAACAGAGATAAAAGTGTAAATGTATGTGTTGCACTACCTAGCCAACCAATAACCATTGACACACACACACAACAGCTATATACGCACACACATACACATGTACACACACTCGCCAATAAGCACAAACATATGCACACACTAACAGGAGGTGTTAGACTACTCACAGACTCATCCCAAGAATTCTCATCAGAGTTCGGTACTGGATCCATTTGATGCTCCAGATGTAACTATGACAACATGTACACACACACACGCACACACTCATAATTTCCATGTATATGAAGCGTAAATTTAGATACCAACCATAAACATAATACTGTCATGATTCTCTTCCGAGTATAGTTATTTTGGTCTAGTGAGGATGCTACCACAGTATAATGCAAATAGACAGGACATGTTGAAGGTGTGAACTCACCGACTTCCTTTCCTTGCGAGCTTCAGAGTTGACCTCCTTCACAACTTTATTGACCTGACCATAAGACAAATCTTCTTCTGCCTCATGCAAAGTACTCAGCAACTACACACACACACACACACACACTCGTGATGGCTTAATATCACTCTGTGGATGATGTTTAAGAACAGAAGACATACAAACACATGTACACACATATATTGAATCACAATCCACAGTCACACATGATCTTGTACAAAAGAATGAAAACTTAGTTATTGAATACTCAAAATTCAATAGTAGAAGTGCTTATAAGAAATTAAAGTAGCCACACCCTCCAACTCAATACATTTCTTGTGAATTTAGTACTTCAGAAATCCAAACACAAGTTTCCAGATGCCTACAAGTAACTGAGCTTCTTTCAAACACACACACAGCCGAATGTAATATAGACATATACACACATACATTATGAAAAACACCAGTGTATGTGACTATAGATTCCTTATCACCACCACAATCAAGGAGAGTGAGTTTGTGCATGTGTGCTGTTGTCAGTAAGATATATCAGATATGCAAGGAATGCTACACATTGCACACAGTCAGCACCTACTGATTTCCCTAGAAAAAAATCTCTGTGGTCAACATGCCACAGAGTTACCAAGGGCAAGGCATGATTGCCATAGCAACCACATATGAGCATGATCAGTATGCACCAACACATGGCGCTAAGTGACTCCAAGTCTCTATGAATTCCACACATGAGCTCAAACTACAATTCTTCCCCCAAGAAGAAGAAGTCTACTAAGAAGTATTTCTCTGTAAAAGCAGTGTAGAAGGTAAAAGAGATACAAGGTTGTAAAATTCAGACTAACAGAACCCCTGGAATAGACAAAATCACCTATCAAACATGCACTGCTACAAGAGAAGGAATCTTCAACTTAATGTAATACAATTAAGTTACAAATCTTTCCAGTAGAAATCAACAAACTTATCATTACTATCTTTACAAGAGAAATAAAGGAAATAACATACCACCTCCTCCACGTGCTGTAAATAAATACACAAACATACCACAGAGTAAAACCAATAGAAACAGCTAGATACACTGGTATTTACCTCAGGGTCTGATCTTTCAGCCATACTAAAAGAAGCCTGTCCAGAAAGCAGCTGTAGTAGTAGTAATAGTGGTAGTGTTTGGCCCCCTGCAGCCCAATGAGTTGTAAAAACAAAAAATACAGAACCTACCCTAACTCAGAAGTTGCAGGCCAGTCTAACCCAAGCAGAGCCGTATTGCCCAGACTGCGCAAGTGCGTAGTTTATAGGCTCTAGAGTAGTTCCTCCCCCTGGCCGCCCTCTAACGATTGCCCCCCACCGTGTGGTATGCTGAAACCACACCCACTCCTACTACTGCTATTTATAGTGATTCAATAGCGCTCTACCCTTTACTCAGAGAAGCCTTAGGACGGGGCTCTCTATCAGCAAGTTTCAAAAGCTTGAGGCTAAGCTATAAAATGCTGGACATTGATAGTAAATGCGGAGATCTAATAAGTACTGAGAAAAACAACTTTTAATGCCTACAAACGGTCAAACAAAGCAATATTGAGTTAATTATTCTTTGTGAGTACAACACTTGAAACTTCTGTGGCTTGAAAGGCACAAGGATTGATAATTGTAGTTATCAAAGATGAAGCTATGCCAGTACAGAAGGCATGACGATCTTTACCGGGCTAGATGACTCTTGATCTCACCACCAATTCAAACATAAAGCAAATAATTCTCTGCTTTATTTCCAAGTCACCTACATACTGTACTTGTATGTATCTGCAAGCACAGGAGTAATTCTCATTTCCATTCTTTTGCCGTATTAGGGCCACGAAAGCTACTGATATACATAGCATTACAGCCAGCTTTAATTGTTGTGAAAAATTAGTACAGTTTTAGAGAGCTTGATACCATGGCATGATACATGAGACCCACGCAACATGTCATGTGGGTGAGAGGTCGCACTTACACCACTTATTCTTTCAAAAAAAAAAAAAATTACTCTAATTTCATTTTCCAGTTAAAAAATCTTTTTCTTCCAGAATAAATCTGTTTATGCCTCTAAAGAATGCGTGAACTTGCCAGATCATTGACTCCCAAAAATCTCAACTAGTCAAATTCAATCAGTCTACGCATTAATCTACATACAACACACACCAATAGGAGCCACAGCAATCCCACACTAGTGGGCTGGACTAATAAGGCATGGGCTACTAAATTATACTAATCTAAATATAGCGAATGCACGCACGTTTTACAAGCCAAGTGCTGTGCTCCGTGGAAGTATGGAATGACATTAGAACTGGTCTGGCCTGTTTTTCTGCCCTTTTTAAAACGGCTAGACCATTTTAAAACAGTCCAAGTTTGTAATTGGTCTGTATCATATACACATACATACATACATACATGCATGTACATGACACGCTCAGAACTTCATTATCTTCTTAATGAATAGGGTGAGCTTGCTGTGTACTTGTCTACAAAGAGCAAGTAATATTGGAGGAGATGTAATAACAATAGCAACTGATGTTATACTTCAACCAGTAAGAGTGATTATGGTGCTGAAGTGTTAATTAGTGAGTACAAGTAGCTGTGAAGCGCAATACACTTGGCTAAGCTATTACAAAATCATTTCTCAGACCAAAAGATTGTGTAATTTATTTGGCTATTCCTAAACATGTATCAATATATGTAGCTCGAACAATGGAAACGACATATATATTGTAAATGCTGCCCCTTCATAGGCTCTAAACATGCTGGAGACTCTCACCAGTATATAGTTTCAACAAACATGAACCTCCAATTCCTGTTAACTTGTCAGCATAAAGCAATACTAACGAGGCAGCCAAGAAATTATTTGCAATTACGACATGATGATAGGAGTATTACCCACTAAAGCCAGTACCTTACACAGAGCTGACAGCTTCACATTTTCTCAAAAATCAATCCAAAAAAAGTAGCACACTAAAAGGTCTTAAATTGTTGCTTTAAGTAAGTTTGTAAATCAACGTTTAATTGTCAGTAATCTCCAAAATCAGAGTGCGACTAACTGCCTATGCGACTACTATAACCCCTCAGGAGCATGCGCGCTGAGGGTTAATGAGAAATTATGCTGGGGTAAGGGTGCAGTGTTTATTTATGGGCTAGCAGATTGCATGTCACATAGGGAGTACCATTATGATGACTTAAAAAAACACATTGAAACAGTTTCAACATCCAGAGCACATAGTGGTCCTACGTTGACATAGTTTTCTTCCCTTCTTGGAAAAATATTTACACTGGTTTATGTATACATGAACTTTTATCCTTCCAACTTTACATCATGTCTATTCCGTGTCTGGTATAGTATGTAAATATAAATCCATTTTATGATGTCCATCATTATACATATTCATTCTAGGGCCAGTCTATCAATAGAGATACTGTTAGGGCGTTATCCAGATGTTCATTCTAACAGAAAACCCACACATTTCGCCCAGCTAGCTTTTGATGAATCTATTCCACATGTGTAAAAATTGCACACATGCACACACCCACACGTGTACTGGACATTATTTTAAAACTGGCCAGATCGGTTTAAAAAAACAGGCCAGACATACATACCACTGGCCAGATTTGTACAGCTGTTAAGTCCAAGCTTGTACATAATTATGTATCTAAATGCCATGTGACTGTGACTTATACATGTTGTTACAGACAATTTTCAAACTACAAGCCCATTTTAAAACAGCCTGGCTCCAAACTAGCCACAAATGTTGCAGGTCTTACAGTGGTGATGTACAATTAAAACAAGAGCAGTCTCACCTGAAAGTCAGGCAGGCTCCTACCTAGCAACCAGATACAAAGTCTGCTCTGGTATTAAAGAGCACACAAGAGCACAAATTATTAGTCTATTGTTTGTTGAATCCAGTTCCCCACAAATTGTAAGAGGGGAACATATGGGGTAATTAGGAAACCTCTGGGAGAAAACGTCATAGAAGTATAAACAACCTTAAAAAACAGTAAATAAAAATTACAAAGATAAGATGTTTTAGTGGTTCCATAGTTTCAGATGCAAGCCTAGCTAATGTCAAATTCATGTGTGGAGGAGGATAGCCAACCTAAAGGAAAAGAGACTAGACGTAATACATAAGTCATTGCATGTTTTATTGACCCGATTAATGAAATGATAGAAAAAAAATGGAAAGGGAGTAGAATTCTCTAGGGGGAGCAAGGGAAGTGTTTGGGCAGATTGGAGGTGTGAATTAGCAAACCCTGGTGTGTTGCCTTGTCACCTTTGAGAAATAATGTCACTGTTCCTAGAATTTGAACTGAAATAAGCGCACAATGCAAGTACATGGAGCTTTAATTAATTTACATGCATTTGCGTCCTTACATCTACTGAATGACCTTGCCTATCTTATAGGTTTGCCCGAAAAAGTCAGACTCATAAAGGTTGCTAGAGAAAAAAGTCCGCAAGTAAAAGGTCGCTACAAAAAAAAAATTGCCAAAAAAGTCTGCTAAAAGTTCACCATTACTCAATGTAATAGTGGTGACCAATCATGAGCAGTAAGGACAGGACTGTATATAAATAGCCTTATGTACATGCATGTGTTGGAGCTTTTTAAAATGCTTATTTTATTTTATTGGTGCCCTGTTTGTGTTTCTCAAATATATTTTAGAACAGGCTGGTCAAAAGTCAAATTATTCAAACCATTTCGAAGGGTGTCAAGAGTCAGATAGTAAACCTGGCAAAAAACAAAAAAACAACAACAAAAAACAAAACAAACAAACTGCTAAATGCAGCTGCCAAAGCAGACCCAAGACACAGAACTAGCTCTTGTGTATTTTTTTTTTCTGAATAGAACTATTAAAAAAAAATATATTGAAATAAAACAGATAGTCTTTTCAAAAAGTTTGTTAATCTAAACTTCACTAATCCAAGCAATTTGGGCATGCCAATCCTATTAAAAACACACTTGATAGTGGGGGTGCATCTGTTACTTGTCCATCTTCTTAAAAGAATGTAATTGAAAAGACCTAGCAATAAACTTCTTTTAAATTTAAAAAAGCTCTTACACTTACAAATAACTAGTGCAGGAATACAGAATAGTCATACCATTCTAATTATAGGAAAGGCTACAGTTTATCAATCTATTAGAGCATTAACGAAAGCTGAGTAAGGTGGGTCCAGCCATCTAGCACAGTTAGGGACAGCTTCTAGAGCACTTCAGTTATTGTGGTTAAATAAGTACAGGACAGCACCCGCTTGATGTGTAGCAGCTGCAAAATCAGATTAAAACTAGGCTGCTAATGGTTTAAAAAAATACAATAAACAGACTTTAAGGGTGGCCGCACACCGCCTACGCAATTTTTTGTTGATGGTTGCTATGCACGATTACTACTATTGTATACTTACAGGGGCTTCTCTACTATAACACAAGGACACAGTACCTGCCGAAGGAGCCG
>WLWI01002984.1_pt1 | contig 14582 bp, 13 predicted proteins | sample 6701501 | NCBI WGS metagenome assembly WLWI01 (sample SAMN12718690, study PRJNA515312) | sponge metagenome | isolation source: marine sponge | host: Mycale hentscheli | place: New Zealand: South Island, Marlborough, Capsize Point | collected 2014-11-01
AACGCCGATGGAAACACTCATCGACGGTAAAGCGATCTGGAAAGAAAAGTTTGTAAACTAAACTCTATCTGACAGACAGCTACTGATAAACGGGTAACTGTCAGCTCAAGTCTGAACTTCTACAAGTTAGTGTTTGACGTATATTCGTTAAAAACCACTATTGGTGAAAGATAAAATGCATGTTAGTAGGGAATTCAATTTCCCCTGACATGCATTTTTTATCATTAATCCATCATTCGATTCAATCTGACACAAGGGAATCTTTCGTAAAAATCATGACCGGCCAGCTTAAAGGCAAAACAGCCTACTCCTTCGTCTTGAATCTTCGCATGAGAACGCCTTCTGATTTATACGACATGCCCACATTTCGTCCCTTGAGCCTGCCTATTTTTTTCTCCTACTCTGTGTTAACTAAACGTTTTCAGAGACTTCTTAAATGAATTGGGAGCTTCTGATTATTCAATGCCTCAACGGTCTACAGTTGGGGTTACTGTTATTCCTACTTGCGGCTGGATTAACATTGATATTCGGCATAATGGATTTTATCAATCTGTCTCACGGTGCGTTTTATATGATTGGCGCCTATTTTTGTGCATCACTTGTTGGCTTAACAGGTTCACTGATATTGGCTGTGATACTGTCATTGGTTGGAGTACTGATCATTGGCGCATTGGTAGAGGCCATACTCGCACGAAGGCTTTATCAGAATGACCACTTAGACCACGTTCTGGTAACCTTTGGGCTGATACTATGCTTCGACACCGTGGTGCATTTTTTTTGGGGTACGCAGGGCATGACGATTCCACTCCCTCCCACGTTGGACGGGCAGATCACCATTGGAAGTATTGTGATTCCCACGTATCGATTCGTCATCATTACTGGGGGTCTGTTAGTTGCTGGGGGGCTATATCTACTAGTGAATAAAACCCATCTTGGCATGCTGATTCGTGCTGGTGCTTCGAACCGAGTTATGGTCACGGCTCTTGGCGTCAATATCGACAGGCTATATATGATTGTCTTCGCGATTGGTGCCGCAATGGCTGGATTTGCCGGAATGCTGATAGCCCCTCTCACGGAGGCTAGTGTTGGAATGGGTAACGAAATTATTATTATCGCCTTTGTGGTCGTCATTGTGGGAGGCATAGGGTCCATTAAGGGGGCTTTTTTTGGCGCTTTACTTATCGGCCTAATTGACACACTTGGGCGTTCTTACCTAGATGGTTTTCTAAAACTGTCAATGCCCCCAAACTACGCAGAAACGGCAGCACCTGCTTTATCTGCCATGATGGTCTATATCTTGATGGCAGCAATTCTCGCCTTTCGTCCAAGAGGCCTGTTTCCACCGACCCACAAAAGTTGAACATCACCTATAAAGCCAATAGGACCGTGATGAAGATTAAAAACAGCTTGTCCGCACATTTAGCAAAAAAAATGTCCGGCCCCACCATAGTTTACCTAGTGTTCATTGTACTACTTGGGTTTGCTCCCTCAATTTTCTCGTTGATCAATGAACCTTTTTATCTTGATCTATTAAGTCGGATTCTCGTTCTCTCTATTGCAGCTCTAAGTCTGAATCTGATTTTAGGTTATGGTGGGATGATTAGCCTCGGGCATGCAGCCTACTTGGGAATCGGTGCTTACTGCGTCGGTATTCCCGCTTACTATGAAATTTACAATGGCTTTGTGCATCTCGCGCTGGCCATCGTGTTTAGCGGTCTTTTTGCCCTATTCTCCGGAATGGTAAGTTTAAGAACCAAGGGTGTGTATTTCATCATGATCACATTGGCATTTACTCAGATGCTTTATTTCACGTTTGTGAGTTTGGAAGAATATGGCGGGGATGATGGATTGGTGATCGAATTAAGAAGTGAGTTTCCCAGCATCCTTGACATCGAAAACAACACCACTTTGTATTACTGTATTTACCTCACACTATTGGGTTCGTTTTTGATCGTCCATCGGATAATTAACTCTCCATTTGGCCGGGTTATTATCGGCAGCAAACACAACGAAGAACGGATGCAAGCACTTGGTTACAATACCTATCGATATAAACTCGTTTGTTATGTTATATCTGGAGTTATTTGCGGCATTGCCGGGGTGTTTCTTGGGAATTTCACCAGCTTTATTAGTCCAGAGATGATGGATTGGACTCACTCTGGTGAACTGATTTTTATGATTGTTATCGGTGGGGTTAACGCGTTATTTGGACCATTGATTGGTGCGGCACTTTTCATTTTTTTCGAAGAATGGCTTTCTGGCATCACGGTTTACTGGCATTTCATTTTCGGTTTGTTACTTATTGTTTTGGTTCTTTTTGGAAAAGGTGGAGCTAACGGGCTAATTACCGCTTTGTTTAAGAATAAGAAATAAGGAGAAAAAATGACGAACAAAGAGCCAACCTTACTTTCAACCGCTGGATTAGCCAAACATTTTGGCGGTGTAAAAGCAGTTGACAATATTAGCTTATCTGTCACCGATAAGTCAGTTCACGGGATTATTGGCCCAAACGGCGCTGGAAAAACCACGCTTATTTCACTATTGTCTGGGGGCCTTCGGCCAGATGATGGCAGCATTTTTTTCCTCGACAGAGACATTACAAAGGAAAGCACAGACCGAAGAGCCAAACAAGGCCTCGCCCGATCTTTCCAGATTACCAGTATCATCTTGCCCATGACAATATTGGAAAACGTCATGTTGTCTGCCCAAGGAAGACGAAAACATGCCTATCAGTTCTGGCATCCAGCAAATGAAAATATGGGCATTAAAGAACAGGCGATCTCAGTCATCGAACAAGTCGGTTTGCTCGATAAGATGGAGAAACTTGCTTCTGAAATCTCTCATGGCGAACAGCGCCAACTTGAACTTGCTATGGCGCTTGCAATGCAACCCAAGCTCTTGTTACTTGATGAACCCATGGCAGGAATGGGGCATTCCGAATCAGAAAAAATTACAAAGCTACTTAACGTCATTTCACAGGACAAAGCCATTCTACTCATCGAACATGACATGGACGCGGTCTTTCAACTAGCAAACACGATATCCGTACTGGTTAACGGTTCTATCATCGCATCAGACAAACCCAGCAATATTCGTACCAACCCACAAGTTCAAACCGCTTATCTAGGAGGGCCTTCTTCCTGATGCTGGAAATAAAAGACATCAACACCTACTATGGAAATAGCCAGGCGCTATTCGATATGAACATGTCCGTGGATAAGGGCACAGTGACCACATTGATTGGGAGAAATGGCATGGGGAAAACCACCACTGTGAATTCCATCATGGGTATTACTCCTCTTCGCACAGGTGTGATCACTTTTCTTGGACACGAGATCCAGAGCTTACCATCCTATAAAATTGCCCAAAAGGGAATTGGCCTAGTGCCTGAAGGTCGCCAAATTTTTCCAAACCTAACAGTCAGAGAAAATCTCATTGCTACAGCGGCCAATTTTTCTCAATCGAGCAAAACATGGACGTTGGATAGCGTATTAGAGTTTTTCCCATCCCTCAATAGTAAGATGGATAATATGGGAAATCAGCTCTCAGGAGGAGAGCAACAAATGCTTGCGATAGGTAGAGCATTGATGCTAAACCCACAATTACTTATCCTCGACGAGGCAACCGAAGGCTTAGCTCCTTTGATACGCGAACAAATCTGGCTCAGACTTAGTGAGCTAAAAGAAACCGGACTTACCATTTTACTCATCGACAAAAATCTCGACGCGTTAACCCAGATTGCTGACCGACATTGTATTATCGAAAAGGGACAGGGCGTGTGGCAGGGAGATTCTCAGCAACTCATTGCGTCGCCTGAATTACGCACACGTTATCTTGGCGTATAAAGTCTGCACGCTGTTTGGGTGATACGGATCAAGAATCGAGTAAGCTCATAGCTGAGCGGCTCCGAAAGGCCCAGTTTCAATATCGAACGAGATATCGAGCATTCGGTTTTAGATCACAATAATATAGAACCACGGACACCGATGTTATCTCTAAATCTTCGTTGTCCATCGTAACTCGAAAATCGATCCGTAAAAAGTACCCCCCGATATCAGACAATGCGCCGGACGCACAGGCGTTTCCACACGAACCTCTAAAGCAGTTTACACTGCTTCAGAGGTCCCCTGTCTAGGTCTGCCTGTAGCAATCGCCGTAATGGTTGTGCTCACAAAAAACTCGCCATCGATGTCATGATGAATATGATTATGATCTTCTTTTAGCTTGATCTCAATGGATGATGCTCCTGCCGCTAATGCCATGTCGTGGGCTTCTTTTCTAGCGATACGGGTCGCCGCTTCCAAAGCTATCTTTAAATTTTCAAACTTGATCGGCTTATCTTTATGGAAGACATAAAAAAGGCCGAACTCTGGTTGATTCACGGTCACGTGGGAAATCTGAACCACCGCACCCATCACCGCACCAATGGCATTGGCTGTTTCTCCATGGGGTGGTAAATGCAATTCGACATTGAGGAGTTTGGCGACCTGAGGAAAGTAGTCGCCCGCTGGACCACCCACCGCCACAATAGGGTAGGCACTGGCAAACTGCAAATCGAATAGCGGTTTAACTTTATTCGATTCACCGGTTCTCAGCACGATATCAGTCAATAGCTGAGTTAGGTTCAAAGACCGTGAATCCACCAGCTTCCCATGCTGATTCAACCCAGCTTCAATCAATTTCTGACTAATCTGTCTTGTCACAAGATCAAAGATGTCTCGGCAAGGCGCTATCGCATCATCTAGGTCCCAGCTCCCACATCCATATAAATGCCTCATTTGACGCGCCCAGATTTTTGCGCCTAACTCAGCAGCTTGTGCATTCCAATGGTCACTCATGCCTAGTACATGCGTTGCATCGGAGGGCGTAAAACCGCTATAAATAACCAACCCCAATCTCTCCATTCTGGCAAGTGCTCGTAACATACCTCGATCAGTTTCTACCAGAGACTCAAGTTCAATAGGTCCTTTATGTAGCGCTTCCCAAGCTCTTGACTCGACGTCGTCCAGTTGCTGAATCAATACTTCGTTCTTCTGTAGCGGTAGTGCGAATCGATTGTTTCTTGGACTCGGTGCAGAGCTCAGTTGTCTGTTCAGAGATTTCATCACGTTAGGGAACTGATCAGCCAGCAAACTGATGGGCACAACTCGACGTTGGGAGATGTCCATTTTCGCTTTAAAACGCACTTCACTATCCCCACCCAATCCGATTGAAAAGACACGAATCGCTTCAACCATGGGTTGCCAATCACCAATACGAGCACCGTCTTCGCACAGTTCAGGTTGACCATCAGTCACAATCGCAATATCGGTAGTAGTACCGCCGATATCCACCACAATGGCATTCTTCTGCCGACTTAGTGCACAGGCTCCAACTACACTGGCTGCTGGACCAGACAAAACCGTGGCAACAGGTTGATGAAGTGCAGTTTCGGCGTTAACCAAAGAACCATCACCCTTAACAATCATCAAGGGTGCGCTGATCTCTTTTTCATCCAGAATTTGTTTAACTGAATTTATCATCGCCTGAATGTATAAAATCATCCGAGCATTTAGTGCCGTTGTTAATGCTCTTCTGGGTGCTCCCAAACTGGAAGCGAGTTCATGACCACAAGCAACTGGCTTACCTGTCATATCCATCACCAGTTGCCTCAATGTTTTCTCATGAGCTGAATTTCTAGTTCCAAACATTCCAGATATAGCGAACGCTGACACCCGATCTTTTTGTTCTAGAATTTTGCTCTTCGCATACTCAACATCCAAAGGCAGGTTTTCCGCGCCCATAGCAGAATGTCCACCCTCCATAATCGTCACAAAATCCCGATCAAGAATATCCAAGAGGCCACTTTTTGATACCTGTTGCTCATTATATCCAGGCAATAAAATGGCCACTGGTGAACCTCTCCCCTCTACCACGGAATTCGTAGATAACGTTGTAGAGAGCGACACCAGACTGACAGAAGCCAACAGCTCTGCCGGTAAACTTGAAATAGAGTTTCCGATACCGATGGCTAGGTCGTAGCTAGTCGTTATGCTTTTGTTTTTCGCTATAACATTTTGCTGATCATCTACGATTACCGCATCGGTGTACGTTCCACCGGTATCGATACCTAATTGGTAAGACATGATTATTGATTGCTAAATAGGTGAGTCAAGTTAATTCAAAGAACAATGAAGGTGTTCAACGGGTTGAAGTTTTCAGAAAGATGACAACGAACTTCCTGTCGATAAAATAATTTTTTAGAACAAACGTTTGCGAGACGGCGATTCTAGAAAAAAGGGACAGGCACAACTACGTTCGGGGTCGATTTTAAAGGAATTACAGATGTTCAAATATCCATTCTGCGTCCTGATACGCATGATAATTATGCGGGAGCGTCACACACTGAGTTGATATCTAATCATCAAACCTAACTTTCATGGACGACAGAAATTGACTCATGTGAAATTGGGCATGCACTTTTCGATATAAAAAATCACTCCCCTCAGGACAAGCCCTTCTTGCCGCGCACCCTTGATCCATACACGAGTTATCGGCGGCCTCTTTGATATAACGATAACAGGCCTCAACATCGTATTCGCCCTCTCCGAAAGCAGTAACGGGGCATCGACTAAGGCAGGGTTGTTCAACGCACGCCGCACAAATATCAGATGAATCGTCCTTCTCCTCCAAAAACCTTTGCATATCCTCGGAAAAAGCGATTCCGAAACGATAGGCATGCCACAATCCATATTGCCCATGTATCAACATACCTAATCGCGAGGATTCGAGACCCTCCGATCTTTTCGCCCAAGAGATAAACGGTTGGTATGGTGGGTCACCAAATGGGAAAAAAGCTTTCCCTCCTAATTCTTTGGCCATCGAATTCCCTACTCTTTCACTCCACCTGTCCAGTGGGTCCTGTTTACTATCCTGATACTCCCCAGAATTGGAGAATACTTCCCATAGTGAAGAACCAGCATTTCCGAAGAGCAGCATGGATTTTGCAGAAATCCCTGCTTCTATCTCGCCCACCTCGTCATCAGCAACGAGAAGAAATCCACCTCTAATGACTAAACCGTTTCTCGATGCAAGCTGGCGAATGTTATCTATTTTCTGATCGATCATTGGAATCTGGTGGAATAGTGCATTAAAGTGGTGGTTGGCAGCGGCCACATATCTTCAGCCATAGAACAATACCGAACACCTGTTTGTTAGGAATCCTCCTTAACCTGTTCCTGCATCCATTGCACAAAAGCCGCCATGGATGGGGTAACGGGTTGGTCCTCTGGATAAACCAAATAGTAAGCAAATCGTGAGGGTTGCACAATATCAAACGGTTTGACCAACAGCCCCCGGTGGATGTCTCCCTTGACTAGCTGGCTCCGGGCCAATGCAACGCCATCTCCTTCAATGGCTGACTGCACCGCCATACTTGAATCGGTATAAACTGGTCTTTACTCGCATCAACGTCATTTGCTTCCGCAGCCAGTAACCATTTGCGCCAATCACCGTGTCCATCATCGTGCAATAAAACGTGATGTTTGAGATCAGAAGGGCAATTAAGCGCATACTCGCCGGTCATCATTTTGGGAGAGCACACCGGAAAGATGCTTTCGTCAAGTAAGTGGATACTGTGCAATCCTGGATATTTTCCTGATCCATGACGAATCGCCAAATCTATCTTCTCCCGCTTGAAATTAGTCAAACTGCGAGAAGGTGCCAAGCGAAAGTCAATTTCAGGATAAGCCTTAATGAATAAACCCAGCCGTGGCACCAGCCAGCGTGAAGCAAATGATGGCAAAACCGTGACCGTCAATGTATTCGTATTCTCCCCTTCCATCATCTCTTCGATACCTGATTGCAGCACCGAAAAAGCTTGGTCTACATAGGGTAATAGATTACTTCCATTCTCTGTGAGTTCGAGAGAGCGATTTCCGCGCTTGAATAGCTGCCGTTCCAAAAACACTTCCAGAGACTTAATTTGATGACTAACAGCTGCTTGAGTCACGTTTAATTCTCGTGCAGCCTCTGTAAAGCTTAACGTATGGGCCGCTGCTTTGCTATTGACCTGGCGACAACGTAGCAATCAGCGTAGAGCGTTAGCCACACTGGATCAGCGAATGCGAGAGGATATTGGCTTGTCCAACGAACAGATTTTCGATGAAGCTAAAAAGCCATTCTGGATAGAGTAATCGGAAGCCCGACCTCTCATCTTTCTAACAATAGTAATAACAATCGCTGACTCAGTCTCAACCTGAGTCAGCACAATCATTCAACACCCATTATAAAAGCACTTATTACATGTGACTCTGATATTCATCATACTGGTTTTATCCTACAGCCTGGATTACATTACTTACCTGATTGGCAAGCCTATTCCTATCATTCATGGCTCATAGCAGATATAGACCGATGACACCGAATTCCAGCCCCTCTAAAACACCTCACACTACGACGACCCCTTCCCATCTGGAAATTCAGGACGCGGGCAATATCCTGAAAATCACTTGGAATGACGGCAGCAGTGACCGATATCATGCGATTTGGCTCAGAGACAACGGCCAAGACCCACAAACCAGAGATCCTGCTAATCGCCAAAAACTGGTAACACTGCAACATATACCATGTGATACCGAAATTCGAACTGCAAAACTAAACAGCGAGAACCAAGTCGAGTTCGTCTTCTCACCGGATGAAAAAGAAACCGCAATTGATGCTGGCTGGCTAAAATCCCATTGTTATGATCATTCAGATCAACCCGACTTACTACCGGATCACATTGTCACTTGGGACAAGCAACTAGCGAGAAACCTTCCAAAAATTGACTTTGAACAGGCCGTCAGCAATGTGCATGATTTAATGAAGTGGTTGGAGTACATTGATCGATATGGATTCGCTATCATGTCTAAGCTACCGCTAAAGAAGGATATTATACTCAAGGTGATAGCGCTGTTCGGTTACGTTCGGGAGACAAACTACGGGCAGATATTTGAGGTCAGAACCGAAACTAATCCAATCAACCTCGCCTATACAGGCAAAGGGCTTCAGGTACACACCGACAACCCCTATCGGGATCCTGTCCCCACGCTACAGATTCTTACCTGTTTACAAAACGACGCTGAGGGTGGTGAGTCTATTGTGGTTGATGGATTTCGCGCATTGGAAATATTACAACGGGAAGCGCCGTATTATTTCGAGTTGCTATCCCGTTACAACGCTCGCTTTGATTATCAACAAGGGGATGATATTCATCTGCACACAAGCAAACCAATGATTGACTGCACCCTTCAGGGGCAGGTGACGGGCATCCGCTTCAACAATCGTTCGTGTGACACGCTGACGGATATCCCATTCGACAAAATGGAAGATTACTACCGAGCTTATCGTCGGTTGGGTGAAATTCTAGAGACGTCACAACTGGAAGTCACGTTCAACCTTGAACCCAACGAACTCTTTGTCGTGGATAACACACGAGTTCTACACGGTAGAACAGAGTTCTCTGGAACCGGAGCAAGATGGTTACAAGGTGCCTACGCTGATAAGGATTCCCTCAAAAGTAAGCTATCGACGCTCCGAAAAATGATGGCAAAATAGAACCGTTTCCCATCATTAAAAATAAGCTGAAACTCCAACACGTATAAGGCCAAACATGATAGACAGAAATAATCTCGATAGAAGCAACATCGTTCCCTATTTGGCAGATATTTTTCACCGCAGAGGGGCAGAATCCTATCTTGGTGAAGCCGTGACAATGTCCCAGCACATGCTTCAAGCCGCGCAAAATGCCGAACAAGCAGGAGAAAACCAAAGTGTCATCACAGCCGCTTTATTGCATGATATCGGACACTATACTGGGGAGTTTCCTGAAGACTATATCGAGCAGGGTATCGATAATCGACATCAAATAACTGGCGCTGCTGTGCTTGAAAAGTTTTTTCACGCTGATGTGGTTGAACCGGTACGATGGCATGTTGAAGCTAAACGATATCTTTGCGCCGTGGATGAAGGCTATTTCAGACGATTGTCCGAAGCATCAGTTGAAACCCTCAAGCTTCAAGGTGGACCATTCAATTCTGAACAAATTACCGAATTTGAAAGAAACCCCTATATGGACTCCATCATCCGGGTCAGAAAATACGATGATGCCGCCAAGGATCAAGACAAAGATACCCCGACGATAGATCACTACCTACCGATTATTCAGGTGCTATTGGATTCTTACGAATAGTCTATAGAACAAGAGTAAAAAACCGTTTAGCCAGACTTCTAACTTGGCCTCCCCTAGCGATTGGCTTAATAAGTGCCACTTAAGCCAATCGGTCCCATGAATTAGGCTCTGGGGAGTGTTACACCTATTTGCCCTTGGTATTTCCCACCCCGGTCTCGGTAAGACGTTTCACACTCCTCATCTGCCTCAAAAAACAATACCTGGGCAACTCCCTCATTGGCGTAAATTTTTGCAGGTAACGTCGTCGTATTCGAAAACTCCAACGTCACATATCCTTCCCATTCAGGTTCGAAGGGAGTGACATTAACAATGATGCCACAACGGGCATAGGTACTCTTCCCCAAGCACACGGTTAACACTGTCCTTGGTATCCTGAAATACTCCACTGTTCGAGCTAATGCGAAGGAATTGGGAGGAATAATACAAACATCCCCGGTGAAATCCACAAAACTCGATTCATCAAAGTTCTTCGGGTCAACCACAGCTGAATTTATATTGGTAAATATTTTGAACTCATTCGAGCACCGAATATCGTAACCATAACTTGAAGTACCGTAAGAAATCACCTTACCTCCCTCAGATTCTCGGACTTGATCTCGCTCAAACGGCTCGATCATTCCGGTGGATTCGGCCATACGCCGAATCCACCGATCACATTTTATGGACATAATTTATAGTGAGACTATCGATGTTAATTAGTCAACCATTCATTGCAAACAATGCCATGAAACCAGAAAAACACATGTTCAGAATCTCCAAAAGATTAGTTTTGCTGAATAACAATATTGGGAAATTTTGAGCTAAAGTCTTTTTTCCTCATCGCTAATTTCGCTGTCGCCTGACGGGCAATGGTTTTATACTTTTCGGTTATCACGCCATCAGGGTCTGCGACAACCGTTGGACACCCACCATCAGCGCCTTCTCGGATAGCCCGATCAAGTGGAATATCACCTAAGTACTCTGCGCCATATTGATCAGCCATTCCCTTACCGCCGCCCTTGCCAAAGATATGCTCTTCATGTCCACAACTGGAGCAGATGTGAGTGCTCATGTTTTCAACCACACCGAGAATAGGAATATCCACCTTCTCAAACATTTTATATGCCTTACGAGCATCTAATAAAGCGATATCCTGAGGAGTGGTCACAATGATGGCACCGGAAACAGGGACTTTTTGTGCCAGAGTAAGTTGAGTGTCACCGGTACCAGGAGGCATGTCCACAACCAGATAATCTAAGTCACCCCACTGAGTGTCATTCAACAGTTGTTCTAATGCTTGGGTCACCATGGGGCCACGCCAAATCATGGGCGACTCCTCATCAACAAGGAAACCGATGGACATCGCCTCCAATTGATAAGCATTCATCGGTTCCAGTGTTTTCCCATCTTTCGACTTTGGTCGCCCGTTAATCCCGAGCATACGAGGCTGGCTAGGCCCATAAATATCTGCATCAAGAATGCCAACCTTTGCACCTTCCGCCGCCAATGCCAATGCGAAGTTGACCGACAGCGTTGATTTACCCACACCACCCTTGCCCGACGCAACGGCGATAATGTTCTTTACCCCTGTCATGGGTTTTACCCCTTCTTGAACTTCATGGGATACGGTATTGGACTCGACAGAGACAATGGCCCCAGCGACAGAGGCCTGAACCATCTCCACCAGTTGAGGCACCCAGCTTTTTGCGGGATAACCAAGCTCAATGTCAATCTCTACCCTATCGCCATCAACACGGACGTCTTTGACTGATTTACCATCAACCAAGCTCTTGCCTGTGTGAGGGTCGATAACCCCTCTCAGTTTTTCTTCAACAATTTCTCGAGTCATGCTCGTCATACCTAGTACTTAAAATGGAGGTCTGGCTGGATATTCGCTGAAGCAGAAAGCCGCCAAACGGAAATTTATAAAGCGGCGATTATATCAGTCACCCACAGCGGGATGGAGACAATAAAGAGCTAGACTAAAATTTTCCGTTCATGCTCATGTCAACGTATAATTCACATTAGTCGACTTTCAATAGCAAACAAAAATTAAACAGCAGCTTAATGACCGATTCACAAAGAAAGATTCTTGTTACCAGTGCCCTTCCCTATGCCAATGGATCGATCCATTTAGGGCACATGGTGGAGCATGTTCAAACCGATATTTGGGTCAGATTTCAACGCATGCGTGGTCACCAGTGCCATTTTGTTTGTGCCGACGACGCCCACGGTACTCCGATCATGTTAAAGGCTGATGCTGAAGGAATATCCCCACAACAGCTAATTGACCAGGTTAGCGAAGAACATCAACGGGATTTCTCAAGTTTCCTAATTTCCTTCGATCACTATCACAGCACTCATTCACCAGAGAACAGACACTACTCTGAGTTAGTCTATAACCGCTTGAATGAAAAAGGTCATATTAGTCGCCGCAGTATTCAGCAGTTTTATGATCCAGAAAAAGGCATGTTCCTTCCTGATCGGTTTGTCAAAGGCACTTGCCCTAAATGCAAATCTGAGAACCAATACGGCGACAACTGTGAAGTCTGCGGCAGCACTTATTCACCAACCGATCTAATCGACCCCGTTTCTGTGGTCTCGGGCGCCAAACCTGTCGAACGTGAATCAGAGCAGCTTTTTTTCAAACTCGGCAACTTTCGGGAGTTTCTCAAAAACTGGCTTGATCAAGGGCATACCCAAAGCGAGATTGCCAACAAACAAAAAGAGCTGTTCGAAGAAGAGCTATTTGAATGGGATATCTCAAGAAATGCCCCCTATTGGGGGTTTGAGATACCCGGAGAAAAGGACAAATATTTTTATGTCTGGATGGATGCACCCATCGGTTACCTCGCGAGTTTTAAGCATCTTTGTGATCGTGACGGCCTAGATTTCAATGAATACTTCAAACCAAATAGCGAATGCGAGCTATACCATTTCATCGGTAAAGACATCGCTCGGTTTCATACGTTGTTTTGGCCCGCACAACTACACGGCGCTGATTTTAGAACCCCTACCGCAGTATGGGTACACGGATTTCTCACGGTGAATGGGCAAAAGATGTCAAAGTCCCGCGGTACTTTCATCATGGGCAGTACATACATCAATCATCTGGACCCAGAATATCTGCGTTATTACTTTGCAGCAAAGCTTGACAATTCCATCGACGATCTCGACCTCAGCCTCAGTGATTTTCAGAGTCGTGTCAATTCTGATCTGGTCGGCAAGTTAGTGAACATTGCTAGTCGATGTGCCGGATTCATAACAAAAACATTTGAAGGTAAACTTTCGGAACAACTCCCTAATCCAGAGATGTTCGAAGAATTCGTCCAAATGGGCGACAGCATCGCTAAAGACTACGAAGAACGCCGATACAGCAAAGCAATCCGAGACATCATGGGACTTGCTGATAAAGCGAACCAATATATTGATGCCGCAAAACCCTGGGTACTAATCAAACAACCTGACTCGATGAAAGATGTACAGGGCATCTGTACCCAGGGACTAAACTTGTTTCGGCTGCTAGTTATTTACCTAAAGCCCGTACTACCAATCACCGCTGAAAAAGCGGAAGCGTTTCTGAATGTCCAAGCTCAGTGTTGGTCCGATATCGCCAATCCCTTGCTTGGGCATAGCATTAACAAATTCAAGCCATTACTAACCCGTGTTGAAGATAAACAAATTGAAGCCATGATCGAAGAAACTAAAGTTGAGCAACAGCCCGTGGTCAGTGGTCATTTAGCCGAAGACCCAATTTCTCCCGAAGTCAGTTATGATGATTTCGCCAAACTCGATTTTAGAGTCGCGAAAATCGTTCAAGCATCCCACGTGGACGGGGCGGACAAACTACTGCAATTAACTCTGGATCTTGGAGGCGAAACCCGGAATGTTTTCGCCGGCATTAAGTCAGCCTATAAACCCGAACTACTCGAAGGCCGCCATACCGTGATGATCGCTAATCTCGCCCCTAGGAAAATGCGTTTCGGCGTCTCAGAAGGAATGGTTTTAGCCGCTGGCCTCGGTGAAAAGGACGTATTTCTTCTCAATCCCGACGAAGGCGCTGAACCTGGCATGCGAGTCAAATAAGTCGCTGAGACCCTAGTTTAGCGTCGCGAGCTAAGAAAAGGCCAAACAAGCATGGGCAAAAAACCAATAGATGCATTTTAAGTCTGTTCTTAACAACGCACTTTCAAGCTCCGCAGTGGTGCTGAGGCCTCTCTCAAGTACCTCCCCTTATATAAAGGAACTTTAGTACACGGGCTAACGCGATTGTGCAACCCTACGTCTGTAACTTCGGTTTAGTTTGAGTCATTATTGTCGTTCCACACGATATATCGCTTGTCGGCATTGCTCCATTCATCGTCAATCTCAACGAGAATGGCACTGACAAGCC
>WLWI01002985.1_pt1 | contig 14580 bp, 11 predicted proteins | sample 6701501 | NCBI WGS metagenome assembly WLWI01 (sample SAMN12718690, study PRJNA515312) | sponge metagenome | isolation source: marine sponge | host: Mycale hentscheli | place: New Zealand: South Island, Marlborough, Capsize Point | collected 2014-11-01
CAACAACAAATGTAACTGTAAACAGGAGGACATTAACTGCCAGTTCTCTAATTCCAAGTACTTCTTACACATTTCAAGTGGCATACACGAATACAATAGGAACAGGTCCTTTTGTAAATTTAATTATGACAACTTTCGGACATGATAGTAAGTTTACACTAAATTTGGTAATCCTAAATAATATTTGTTTACTTTGAGATGGTGCATAAAGAATTTTTTTGACACATGCAGTACTCAATAGTGTGATTTTTTCTATAAAGGGCACAAAATTTGCATATAATCTCATTGGTCATAGGAGCGTGTCCTCTCCGGCCTGCGAGCCCACGCTCCTGTGACCTATCTTTGTTGGCTTTCCATCCTGTGTAATGTCTGCCAGGTCCATTACGTGAGAGACAAGATTCCCTATCCTCTTGAAAATACAAAAAAAATATGTTTATGAAATTGTACAGTAAATTAATGTTTTAATCCATTTAGTGTTAGCTATTGCCATAGGCAGTTTATATAGATGGACTTATGTCATAAACATGTTATATTAATTTATATCTGTTATGAACTCCTACTAATCAAAACTTTAAATTTTAATGAAGTAATATAGTTTTGAATGCTTCCATATAGCAGCTTCTCTTCAACTTGTTACAAATGTCCTCAATTTTATGTCTTCCTGATTAATAGCTACACTGGATTTCTGCAGTGGGTAGTAGAACTAAAATATTTTAAGGTTGTGTGAGGCTTCAAAGAAACCTACAGTAAAACTTCCATTATCAACCTCTAGCAGAAGCAACTGACCTCTCTGGAGTGACAAAAATGGTGGGCTATAATAAGAGAAAGAATAAGGGTAATATGATTGCCATTGAACACAGCTAAATTCAACCACACAGGATATACAAGCGTGCCACCACAGTAATGCTGCTATATCAAAAAAATGCTTTGGCATACACAACACTATAAAGGAACTAGACTTGATTAATTTAGTATATCATGAGGTCTTCTAAAATGGCTTTAGAATAATGGCTCATTTGAGCAAAATTTTGTTCACCCACATAGACTTCTATGATTTTCATACCATTAATTTTTTTTACTATCATAGGCTCTATGAAACCTCTCTGGGGTTATATGATTATTCAAATTTCTGTTTCACATGCTCAACACTTCTAGCTAGTTTATCATAATAATATAGCTTGTTCATAGTTAGTTTTCTGAGTAGTCTGAGTTGAGTGTTGCAAGAATTATAAAACTTTCAATCTATGACTACTGAGAACTCGTGCAGATTAATCACTGTTGGTTGAGGATGGCATAGTAATTCCTTGTTTGGTCCAGCTGATTAAACACCTGTAGAAAATTGATCATCAATGTGAAGCTCAGGCAGATCTGGTGGCAGTTACCTACCTTAAATTGAGGTAATTACTCATAGATCCTCATACTCACTCTTTCATTGGCAATTTAATTAAAAATAACCATCTACTATTCTTCTCAGATATTGAACCTATCAGTTATAACTCATCATTAATCCTAAATTATTAGAAGTTTGCTTATTATTCTAATTTTTTTCTCCATGGACTACTAAGATCCTGGAATATTTCTAAATAGCTAGACAATACAATGCTCATATTTGTTGTCTAAATTACTTTATCTCCGTGCATAAGATTAGCTCATCGGTATTTTTCTAAATGCATAAAAATGTGTAACAAAATAATATTTGAATAATGTGAATGGTTAGATGAGCTGGTAAAAAGGGGAAAGACGTGACAATTAATGTAAATCTTTTAAAAGTAAGAACTTCTAGTAAGTAAGAACTTCTAGTAAGTAACTCCTATTGCACAAAATGGGAAAGTGAGCTAAAGCTGTCTATCTTTCTAGTAGCTAACACTTCATACATTAAATCTGTGAGATTGTAGATGTAATGTTTTAGCCTTTTTAGAAATTGTGTAGTGATCAAAGATATTAATTACTAAATGTTCAAATAAAATGGATTTTACTGCTTGATATTTAAAGACATGAAGTAATTTATCAAAGGATATTTCTTCAGTATAGCTCATGAAACATTTCTTACTGTAATACATACTTGCCACATGTCTATTGTTATCACTAGAATCACTGCAAAATCGTATATTCTGTTAAAATTATTCGGCTACATAACATACCCAATAGACAATAGTTTTATTAGTATAATCTTTTTTCTGAAACTTTCTTAAAACCATTTTTAATGTTAACATGCCTAATTTGTCCAATAAAATACATAGAAATAATAAATATTTCTTGGAAGAAAAATTAGTGAAAGAAAGACTAAATAAATAAATAGAAAAGCAAAATTGCTACATTTATTGAGCTCAAAAAAAAAAGCAATAAAAAAAAGAAAAGAAAAGAAAAGAAATTGGCTAAGGACTAATTTATCATCCTCATGCACATGTAAACTGAAGATTGGAGTATCACATCTATAGTATAAACACTGCACATGTGTTTGAATTGTATAATAGATGAAATAGTGTCAGGACCTTTTATATTTAAGATAGCCAAGTTTTGATAGAAAATTTAAACTGTTGTATTCACTTTGAACAAGCCCAGTGAGAGCGACTTAAGTGTGTTTTTATTTTCCAGAGCAAGCCACTGACTTGTTGAAGTTGATATTACTATATTTGTACCATTGTGTATGAGCTGCAGTTCAATTGGGAGTTTTATGGTGGTGTACAACAATATGTAGAGCTCCAGCAGTATTAGAACTCTTTGGTGGTACAGACATTAGTATCTGTGTATTGTTAGTCAAATCTTGTTTACAAGTATTTCCATGAATAATGAGAATTTACAAAGTTTGCTTTTGGTTGAGTATACATTTTAAACTAACCCACAGCTAATAAACAATGTCTTTTTAAAGTAACATAAACTATTAAGCTAATTGAATATTTCCATTAACAATACTACTTAGCTTATTGTAAAAAAGAGCATTTTTTGAGCCCACATAATCTGAAGTAGACAATGTTTTGCAAATAATATGTTCAGATCATACTTTCGTTACAACTTCAATGGTACATAAAAATCAAGTCAAATGTTTTAGGAATGACAAAATTACTAACAAAATAGGCAAAATACTAGAAAAAACGTTATACTTAACTTAATTAACCATTTAATCACCACACATAAAATTTTATCAACTTTATAATGTACTACTTTTCCTGTCTAGGCTTTTTAGGCTTATATAGGGTGGAACTATGGCTTCTTAGACTGGAACTAAGGCTTCGTAGTCTTAGACTATAACTAAATAGGCTGAGAATATGCTATTTATGCTGAAAATATGACATTTTAGGCTAGAACTATGTTTTTCAGGCTTGAACAATTGCCTTTTAAGCAGGAACTATTGATTCTGACATTAATGAGTGATTCTATTATCTAAGCAGTGAAGGGAGCAATTTCAATAGCCATAGCAGTTTATAAACCTTGAGATTTTAAAGTCAGGTGCTGAGATATACCAGAAAATATATAAAGCCATAGCTGAAGAAGTAAGGTTCAAGTGTCTGTTCAGACCATTGTGTGCTGCAAACATCTCTTTACAAGCAACACTATCTTAATGAGAATGAAGGAGTATGAATGAGTAAGTTATATATAACCTAGATAACCTTTATATTCCAGAAAGTAAAGACATGACATATCATCAATTTAGTTCGCTTCCTGTCAATTTGCATGCTCTTAGTATAAATAGGACATGTAGTGGAGTTTTTTTTTATAGCATAGGAGCCATTTTAAGAAAGGATGACCTCCATTCTGTTTCTATCAAATTTACTGATAGTGGCTCATGGAGGTTAGTGATAGCTTCATAGGCATTATGTTATCTTATATTTGAGCATAAACATTATGCAAATACAGTTTTAGTCATGGATATCATAAATAGATTTGTATTATGCTATATGGATTATATAATTATAGTAAACGTAAATAGTGGCTGTAGATAGCTACATAAGTCTTGAGAATAGGTTTAGTTTTCCTTAGGGAACTTGTACATCTTGTACATAAAGTTAATACAAATATCAATGACATTAGGAGTAGCTAATTTTTCTTTATATTTTGCATAGTATAAAATTAGATTTTTTTGCATTATGTATCATAATTGTGCAAATATTGTATAGACAGACTATGGATGCAGATATGGACATGACAAAATCAAAATTATTGTACTTTTAGAATAGGCTTCAAAATTTCCCTTTTCCACAAAATGTAATTTCAGTGGTAGCTATATGAAACTACTTTACAAAATAATGAGAGGAAAACCATACTAGGCTATACAAAAAGAGTAGCTGTGAAATCTCAAATGGCTTAAAGTTGGGTGATTTTTTTTCACAATAAAGGCTTGAACAACCTAGAGTAGTAGCTGGTGCAATAATGAAGTCCAACTACTTTCAATTCTGAGAATGTTTACCTATTAGAACTAGAACTATTAGAAGCTACTACAATGTTTTATTTGATACAAAAGTGGTGTAAGTTCTCCATTGCATTAAGTTCTTCATTGTTAGAAAATTTACTATTTACAAGAATGTATAATTCAATCCAAATAAATTAGAACTGTGGCTATATTCTGTGTTGAAACATTGTGAAGACAGCCAAACAAGTTATAAAAGAAAGGTTGTCTGTAGCTATTTGGAACATAAGGCTCCAAGATTTTCAGCAAAAATTCAGGGACACAAATAATAAATATGACCTTAATTAAAATCCACTCCAAAATTCTTTGGTTAGCTATATTTAGATCGGTGCGTCTAAATACAGATTATTATAAAGTAACACATAAATGTATGACAAGAAAGTTGAGTACAATTAGAAATAAGCTAAGAGCAGTTAAACGTAACAAAATAAACATGGGAAAACGCACGGAGATAAAAAACAGAACTTAACTGTAAAATGTAAACTGGTAAACTTTATTAGATACAAGAATAATATGAGATAAACAATATTCAGTTCAAATATTGTAGTGACTGTTTCAGAACAAAAGTAGTTTCTGAGAGAACTATCTTTGACCCTTAACACAAAATGCCCATGTAGATCCACCTTCACTTAGCCACGATAGACGTTGACTAATAAAGGGAGAGAAGGTTCAATTAGACTTCACCTGAAGTGGTTCTAGTAGTAGTACCTATACTGAGTTAGAGGGAATGCCAGCCTTTGACTTCTTTTCTCCAATTTTGTTGAGTCTTTCTTGTACATCCCTTTGTAAGAAGTCTAGTTAAAGTTGGTACTCGTGTGGGATAGCTATGATTATACATAACGAAGTTAGCTAGAATTATAAAAGTTCAATGTTTCAGACTGTCCAAGTGTTACAGTTCTGGTCTCTTTGATACTCAAACCAATACAGTTGTTACGTTGAAAATGATTAATAGTTAAACTCACAAATGACACCTAACCTAAACTAGTCTCTACTGAAATTCTTGAGTCTCATTTCTATACATCATCAAATTTAAATGAACTCGGACTGCATAGAAAATCCAGCTATAAAATGTTTATAATGATGAAAACAAATAAATACCAATGTATTTTGCCTGCCTAAATTGATAATTAGCACACTGACAATTGATCACTTTCTTACAATTAATTGTAAATGGGAAGCAAACCCAGAATTTGAGTCTAGCTATTGCTTTATGTTACTTAATTCTATATAATTTAACTAGCTCTCCATTCTCTTAATTCCGTTTACTCTAGTTGTTTGAGTCTTCTTACAGTTTAACTGATAAGTGTTGTTCTCGCATGATTTAGTAAGTTTTAGTAATAAATCTTAGGTGCATTTATTATACAAAACATAGTTCTCTAAACTAAAAATTAAAAAAATTAATAAATAATATACTGACATTGCTTAAGTTATAAAGAGAGACAAATAGAAGAATGTTATCTAGTATTATTGTTTTGTTAATTTGCAGCCTTATTCTTTAGAATTGGATCAAGAACTCTTAGTGATGGAGATTCTGTTAATATTGCTGATATAGGACATCAACCATTAATTCGCAACGATCCTGGAAATACATTAATATGTGACACTACTAATGTCAATGTGGAGTGTTGTAGAAGAACAGACATTGGAATGGGAGTGGGAGCTATTGGGAACTGGTATTTCCCCAATGGATCTGCTGTTCTTACATTAGCCAATTTAGGACAGACTACACACACATTTTACAGAGTAGTTGCTGCTCAACAAGTTCGCCTGGCAAGTAGAGGAGCTCCAGTTGGACTACTGGGAATATATACATGTTCAGTACCTGATAATAATGGATTTCTTGTCAATGCAACGGTTAATATATTACCGGGTAAATACTGTAGATAGACTATTTTTGTTTAATTTAGTTGAGTTTTGTTGTATTTTTTTGATGATGCAAATTTCACTCCAGCAAATTTGGTGTTGGCATAATTAATGTAGACAGCTTAATTGCTTATTATCCATTGATTCCCATGCTCTATACTACAATCATGTCTATTACAAGAGGCTCAAAAAATGTTAAGCGAAGTTGAGTATCAAGCAAATTAAATATAACAATATTAGGCACGAAAATGTCTAGGTGGGTGTGGCTTAAATGAGAATAAGGAAATCCTTTCCATAATTTCTAGATTTCCCCTGTAACTCACTGTCAGATTTAAATACATATCACAAAAAGAATAGTGACTATCAAAGATAAGGTACACACATAATAATGATGAAGTAAAGTATGATAATTTCAATGTATTTTGTACAGCTACAGTCACCTCTGTCACTATAACTCCACCCAACCCTAGTGGAGTAGCTGGTGTAGATGATGTTACTCTCACATGTATTGGAACTCTATCAGGACCTGCTATAGCTAGAGTTCAATGGACAGGACAAATGATGCGTACTCCACCACTGGCTACAGCTCCATCTACTACAGTCTGGGATTCATTAGTAATAACTCGAGTTAAAGAATCCTTTGCTGGAACTTATACATGTACTGTAACTATTGGATCATCTAGTATGAATAGATCTGTATCATTAGCAGTAACAGGTAAGTTCATCATTTTAATCTTTGAGATTTATTTCATGCTGCTATACATATTTAGCTCCAGCTATACCTATCACTATAATGGAGAACAAGTCACCAGTTGCACTTCGTGACTACACCCTCACCTGTGTAGCCACACCTCCTTCTTCTTTGGAAGTGACTTCACAATCATATCGGTGGAGTAGAAATGGACAAGTTGTACCAAATCAGAACAATAGAGAATTGAACTTGAGTCCTCTGCCACTGAGTGAAGATGGTGCACAATATACTTGTCAGTACACTGCCTCTTCAGTATATGTCAACAATGTGGATGTTACAAGTCCCACACATACAATAACACTTACATGTAAGTAATAAGCCTAGTAATAAAAGTAGTAGTATTAGTACAATTATCTTGCTTATGTCAGCACAATTAATTATAGACTGCACTTCTTGATAGAATATAATTAGTAATTATAGTGATAATATATGAAATTTTATCAAATTTAAGGTGCACCTCAATAGACTCATATTGTTATGTCTTTAGTTGAATTATTAAGCAGTCCTCCTACAAGCATACGAGGAACAGTTCAACAAACTTCAGTGATGCTCAGATGGACACAGTCAGATATTGATGCAGTGCAAAATTACAACATAAGTTACAATAGAGCTGCAGGATGTTCTGATGCTAAAAATGGAAGCCAAACAATATCAGGATCCATGAGGATGTATAATCTATCTGGTTTACAAGAAGACATAACATATAACATCACTATAACAGCAATGAATACTAGAAATAGATTATCAGTTACAAAATCCTTCACTACTCTCACAGCTTGTATGTTGAGCTAAATATATAGTACTTATTACATGAGTCAGGTAATGTGGCTATATATTTTGAGCAGGCTAATATTGTCATGAGCCAGAATTGAGTGAAAATAAACCAAGAGGTGAAATATCTAGCCATATTACTTGGACAAGTGTAATGAGAGGTTTATTCCAGCTGAATTAGTTTGTTCTAAGGTTGGTAACTATGTGTGTGAGTTTGCTGTAAAATTTTGCCTACACTGCCCAGCTGATATTTAGCAGCTACTCTAACCTGATTGGGAAGGCTTCACTAGCAAGAGATAGCTGTAAAAATCCAGAAACTGGTAAGCCAGGCCAGTTGCTATAACTACTGGGGTAATGAGCTTGCACAGATCAGTCTTGAGATAACATCTTATGTGATACTGTGAGTTATCTCATATGTCAGTACCTAAAAATAATGTTATTATAATATACACATAATTATGTTTCCCCAAAATATTTACAAATTGTGGAAATATACATTATAATATAAATTTTATTAAAATTTTTTGAATAAACCTGTACATCAAAAAGCAAAATATATACTTTAATAATCTTAGCTAAAAATTGTTTCTGTAATGAATTGTTTGTGTAGCACCAAGTGACACAGTTCAAGAAGTATTATTGGAAGACAACAAACTCACTAGTATTTCTATTTCATGGCAACCAGTGGATTGTCTACAACAAAATTCTCCCATTACAAGCTACAAAATTCGTTATAATGAAACTTTTACTACTATAGGACCACTGTCAACTACTGACACATCATTTGTAGCTACTTCATTATTACCTGGCACTGCTTACACATTTGAAATAGCAGCTGTTAACAAAGAGGGTGACGGGCCATATCAACAATTCATAGCAACAACAACTGAGCAGCCTACAGGTATGATCATACTGCAATCATTCGGTTCAACAACTATTTTAGCTTTTGCCTTAGGTGTTGTATTACTGAAAGGTCATTGTTTTCCTAACAACAGTATTATAACAACAATGTAGTTAGATAGCTATTATAAAAGTTCAATGCCAAACTGCTACTGGATAGCTATAAATAACCTTACATCATGATTCAAACAGTCCAATTATTGTATTACAGCTCTGGACTCTTTGATGCTCTAACTAATATATGTAGTTGTCATGTTGAGATTGATTAATAGCTAAACTCACGTATGACACCTAACCTAGTCTCTACTTAAATTCTTGAGTGCCATTTTACATAATAATCAAATTTAGAAGGGAATAGGACTGCATGGAAAACTAACATAAACTACAAAATGTTTACAATTATGACAACATTATGAATACCAATATAATGCATTTTGGCTGTCTAATTTGATAATTTGAATTTGATCACTTACTTCAGAATGGGAATCTTGTGAACATTTATTGAAAACAGGAAGCAAACACAGCATTTGAGTTTAATGATTTCATCATGTAACTTCATTCTGCATAATTTTACTAGCTGTCTGTTTTCTTAATCATGTTTACTCTTGTTGTGTGAATAGTCTTTTTACAGTTTAATTGATAAGTGTTATTGTTGCACGCTTTAGTAAGTTTTACTTATAATAAATGTTAATAATTGTATTATTGTTTTAAAAAAATAGTTCTCCAAACTAAAAATGAAAAAATATTAAATAAATAAAACGGTGACATAGCAAAAGTTATAAAGAGATACAGATGAAAAAAAAATGTTTTCTAGTTTTATTGTACCGTTCAGTTTTAAGAGATTTGTGTAGTTTTACAGTAGAACTATTTTTGGCTATTGGAAGTATCTCTGGCTGAGAGCAGCCACATCTTAGTAAAAGTTTACTTCATTTTTTTAAATTAGTATAGTTATAATTTCACTAGCATACTTTCATGTTTACCTGAAACTTTCTAACTGTTTTTAAAATATCAACAATACCAAAATAATAATTATAGTAATAAAAATACTGCAAGTGACCGTAATAGTTAAGGCACTCTAACTGGTCAGTTTGCTCACAATTTTCATGCTAAGTTTTAGAAAGGGCAGTTAAATCTTTACCTCAGAACACAGAAATACTAGACTTTCTTATACTATAACTGCACTGTGTTTGATATATCCAATAAAGGCAGAAACAATTTGAAGGGCATCAATTCTTTGTGTCTCATCTTCTTACCTTAGCTCTTCTTTATTATGTGAACAATCAGCAACTTCAAATATAATATAAAACACGTAACAATAATAAAAATCATTTCTTTCTTCATGATTCTTTTACACTAAACATGAGACTAGAAATGTTACAATCTAACTTCATTAAACTTGAAAATGTCTGAGTAGGTGTGGCTTAAATTAGAAAAAAGAACTCCTTTCCATAATTTTATAGATGGTGTAACACACACTCAAAATAAGATACATATCAATAAAATCAATAGTAACAACTTGAATCTTTTTTGTACTGTTACAGTCACCTCTGTCTCTATAACTCCACCCAACCCTAGTGGAGTAGCTGGTGTAGATGATGTTACTCTCACATGTACTGGATCTCTATCAGGACCTGCTATAGCTAGAGTTGAATGGACAGGACAAATAATGCGTACTCCACCACTAGCTACAGCTCCTTCTAACACAGTCAGGGATTCATTAGTACTAACTCGAGTTAGACAATCCTATGCTGGAACTTATACATGTACTGTAACTATTGGAGCATCTAGTATGATTACATCTGTATCATTAGCAGTTACAGGTGAGTTTGTCTTTTAATTTGTGAGATTTTTTTTCATGCTGCTATACATATTTAGCTCCAACTATACCTATCTCTATATTGGAGAACCAGTCACCCGTTGCATTTCGAGACTACACCCTCACCTGTGTAGCCACACCTCCTTCTTCTTTGGAAGTGACTTCACAATCATATCAGTGGAGAAGAAATGGACAAGTTGTACCAAATCAGAACAATAGGGAATTGAACTTGAGTCCTCTGCCACTGAGTGAAGATGGTGCACAATATACTTGTCAGTACACAGCCTCTTCAGTATATGTCAACAATGTGGATGTTACCAGTTCTACACATACTATAACAATTACATGTAAGAAATAAGAGTAGTAATAGAAGTAGTAGTATTAGTACAATTATCTTGCTTATGTCAGCACAATTAATTATAGACTGCACTTAATGATAGAATATAATTAGTAATAATAGTGATACTTATATGAAATTTCTATCAAATTTAAAGTGCACCTCACCATACCCATATTTATGTTTTTAGTTGAATTATTAAGCAGTCCTCCTACAAACATACAAGGATCAGTTCAACAAACTTCAGTGATTCTCACATGGACACAGTCAGATATTAATGCAGTGCAAAATTACATCATAAGTTACACTAGAATTGCAGGATGCTCTGATGCTCCAAGTGGGAGCCAAACAATCTCAGGATCCATGAGGATGTATACTCTATCTGGTTTACAAGAAGACATAACATATAACATCACTATAGCAGCAATGAACACTAGAAATAGATTATCAGCTACAAAATCCTTCACTACTCTCACAGTTTGTATGTTGAGCTAAATATATAGTACTTATCACATGAGTCAGGGTAGGCTAATATATTTTCATGAGCCAGAGATGAATGAAAATAAAGCAAAAGGTGAAATATCTAGACCTGTCATTCTAACAAGTGTAATAGGTAGTGTATTATAAGCTAGATATCTTCACTGAGATAATTTTGTCTAGGGTTGATAATCTGGGTGTGAAGTTTGCTGTAAAACTATCTCCACAACCCCCAGCTGATATTATAGCAGCTACTCTAACCTAGTTGGGTAGGCTTCCCCAGTGGAAGGTAACTGTAAAAATCCAGAAAACTAGTAAGCCAGGCCAGGTTGCTATAACTACCATGGTAATGCACTTGCACAAGTCATTCCTGAGATAACACTTTGGGTCATGGACCTAATAATAACAATGTGGAGATATCTGGTGTGGAATATATAAATGTTAACCTTGTTATTCATGGATGCTCATGCTCACCTCCCCAACTTTACCCTCTATAACCATTACTGGAAGGAGGGGGATTGGTAATGCGCATGGTCCTCCCTTCCAGCCAATAGTTGGAACCAGGTCCTGCACCCTACCTACTAGCACATTCTCACTGGCACCTGCCAGCACATTCCTTACTAATCCCAGCCAGCATATCCTCACTAGCCCCTGCTCGTAGCTACTGCTTTCCTCCCTATTTGATCTTTCACCTCACCTGCAGATTGCCCCTTATATCATTACTTCCCTGATTCCTTATTGGTGTTAGGGAGTATATGTTTGCAAAATTCTAAAATCCACAATTACAGATTCCCAATTAGGACCAGTCCCTGACTTGGCCCCTGCTACACAATGCATGTAGCTGGAAGAGAAGTGCAGTGGCCCCTGCACTATCATACTCTGAAGAGTGGAGTTAATGTTGTGTATGCATTTTGTATCTATTTATACAACCCTACTGACAGATAATTACTCTAAAAATACTTATGCTACAGACACAACCACACATTAAAGTCATGTTTGCATTTTGAAATCTGAGTTTCTATTTATGCCTCAATTACGGTTAGATGATATATGCAACGCATACGACCATGAATACATGTCATGAAGGCCTTATAAAAAAGCCCTGTATCTATTAACACATCGATATTGTCAACCACCAATAATACATTTGCTACATAATATATTATGGCTAAGCAATAGCCTCAGGAGTGGGTGGGAGGGGCACTAATTGCAGCACAGGCCTACCACTTTCATACACTTTCCATTTTAACTCACCTCATGAAAGCTAGTAGTCTTGACCAGGTGCTAGAGATACACAATTGCTGACACGCCTTGCAAGTTCCCTGGCAACTATACTTAGCTAGCTGTAATTCCAATGTTAACATCATTTAAACTCATTTAGATTACATTTAACCTTGTCATTCATGATTGCTCGTGCCCACCTCCCCAGCTTTTATCCTCTGTAACCATTACTGGAAGGAGGGGGATTGGTAATGCACAGGAGCCTCCCTTCCAGCCATTAGTGAGTACCAGGTCCTGCACTGCACAACCCTACTGATTCCTGCTAGCACATCCTTGCTAGCACCTACTCATTGCTACTGCTTTCTTTCCTCATTGATCCTTCACCTCACCTGCAGATTGCCCCTTAGATCATTATCTTCCTGATTCCTTATTTGGTTTTGGGAGTTTATGTCTGCAACATCCTCCAGTGGCTAAAAGCCACATCCCCCAAACCCCTATAAATTGATTACCTAATAACACTCACAAGTGTAACAATAATCTACAGCCTCTATCTATCCCTCCATAGTTGTGGAATAAGTTATTAGTACATCACACACCTTCTACATAAAATATAGTATGCCCCATCCATAGTCCTTACTGTTTCTATTATCATTATATCAATTACTATTCCACCCAAACATGGAGACGAAAATCACAATAACAAACACAACTTCTCAGGTTTTATTTTCACTCACCTCTGGCTCGTAAAAATAAATTAGCCTGCTCATGAAATATTTTACCATATCAAACTCTGACTCATGCAATGAGTACTATATATATGTTATAATATACACATATATTCCCCCCAAAAATTTACAAAATGTAGAGGTATACATTATATAAATTTTATTAAAAAATCTGAATATGTTTGTACAACAAATATATATATATAATATATACACATTAATTTTTATTCTTTCTGCAATGAATTGTCTTTGTAGCTCCAAGTGGCACAGTTCAAGAAATATTATTGGAAGGTAACAGCCTCACTACTATTTCTATTTCATGGCAGCCAGTGGATTGTCTACAACAAAATTCTCCAATTACAAGCTACAAAATTCGTTATTCTGAAAATTCTATTACTACAGGACCAATAACAACTACTGACACATCATTTGTAGCTACTTCATTATTCCCTGGCACTTCCTACACATTTGAAATAGCAGCTGTTAACAAAGAGGGTGACGGGCCATATCAACAATTCCTAGCAATAACAACTCATCCATCTACTGGTATAGTGCAGTCATTTGGTTGAACAATCATGTACTTTTTGCCTTAGTTGATGTAATTCTAAAGGTTGTTGTTTTCCGAACAACAGTACTATAATGATAGAGAAGTTAGCTAGCTAATATAAAAGTTATCAAGTTGTTATCCTTCATAAAAGCAAAGTGGCTCTAAAGTATTAAACAAAGTAGAGTATTATCTAGCGAATTAAATATAATAATGTAACCATTATATTAAATTTTATAAGATACTTTCATCATTTTATCAGTTCTTTGCAGTTTATAGAAATGATACTTTGATTTGCATTGCATAAAATGTGACTATATGAGTTACAATTCAACATTTTTGTATGCCATTGGCAGCAATTTATTAGTTATCCCTTTCATGTAAGATGCATTATAAAGTAAATATTTGAAAATTTTAATGAAAAATAAAAAAGATGTCTTTATACAAATTTGTGCAACTTTAAAATATCAACTAAGCAATCAAATTGAACTTATGTTTACTCCATTAATGTTTGTAGTTAGTTCTATCTTCATATCTCCTATCAACCCAGAAGTTGTAGCTGGAGAGTCTCTTGCATTGACATGTAATGCTACTATAACTGGTAGAGGTGGTACACCATCATTTACTTGGACTGGTCAAGTAGCTCGTGGTCCACTGCAAGGTCAGATTGTTCAAGGAAGTACAAACACATTCACAGATATGTTGAGAATAGAAAGAGTGAGCCAACACAATCCATCTGTACAATGTATGGCTTCAATTAGCAGTTCTAC
>WLWI01002987.1_pt1 | contig 14573 bp, 13 predicted proteins | sample 6701501 | NCBI WGS metagenome assembly WLWI01 (sample SAMN12718690, study PRJNA515312) | sponge metagenome | isolation source: marine sponge | host: Mycale hentscheli | place: New Zealand: South Island, Marlborough, Capsize Point | collected 2014-11-01
TTGTGTGATTGATTTTTTTTTTCTTTTTTTTTTCCCCCCAAAAAACAACCAAAAAAACAAAAAACAACAACACCCCCCCCCCCCCCCCCCCCCCCCCACCCACAACCCCCCTGTAATACAGCAAGAATTAGTCTAGAAGGTAAATAGTCAATACTAGGAAAAGCCCATAATGCTTCATAATATTATTGATCAAACTAAAAAATAGGGAAGGGGGTTTCGGGGGCTGGAGCCCTCCCATAATAATTGGGCACTATCTAAAGATTGATTTCTCAAATTAACTGCACTATTAATACACAAACCACATGCCCTTTGAACCCACCCATACAAAAAAAATCTTCCTACATTGGTGTAGCTAATACATATTAATCTCATAAGAGAGAATCGTGACTGCCACACAAGTTGTCATTAGGTAAGCAAGTATTGTTGCATCACAAACTTATGCTTTACTTTCAGTATGAGAAGATAATATTATGAATGTTAATAACAAATTAACTATACAATCATTACAATTGATATAGCTGTGTTTCTTCACTGACCATGCCAATATATAACATTTTAAGTAGATGATGATTTCTAATATCTGAAAGAAGCTACTTATCAAATTGACTCAGACAGTCAGACTGGTGAAGCCATGACACTATGCATGGATGTTTACTGTTCATTCCAGGTGAATGCACGTAATAGGTCTTCACGAGATACAAAACAAAAACAAAAAAAACCCGCTGGATAATGCAGATAGCTAGCTAGCTAGCTACCTAGAATTTATTCATTAGCTAGCTGATGGAAGGTATTTTTCCCCCACTCTCTCTCTCTTTTTAGCATAAAGTACTAGCCAAAATATACATCCGCTCACCAGGATTAAAACTTACCATGGCGCAGCATTGCAGAATGTATTCTAAGCATCTTTTAGGAGCCATACCCACCCTCTCTTTATTTTGACTACGTTATCCCGAGCTAGGTGTGGCAACTCGAAGCTAGACACACCCTTTGCGCGCGAGCAATCGAAATTCATAACTTTTGACTATAAAACGTGAATATCCTTACCTACTTTTATTCTTTGTTTTCATTTCTTATGTCTGCTTGACAGGTAGGAGAAAATTTCCCTTCAGACTTTTCTTTACATTGATTCACTTTTGTTTTATTTTATTTATAATAATGACAAAAACAACAAAAACAGTTGAGAATACCCCAATGAATATACAAAGGTGTGGAAACTATTTGCAGTGAGATCTCAGTGAGTTGATTTGAAGTTGATTAGCTGGCAATTAACATAGATAATCAATGAAAGGTGTACAAAATTGACAAGGACGAACATTAAAAATTAATTCACTAAAATCTTTATGTTGTGATATAATAGCGTTGATGTACATAGTGTGCACCTGAAAAATTAAATCAATTAATTAATCTACACTGTAATTATCTTCATTAGTTTCATCCATAACTACCAACCATTGTCCGCGCAGAAAGGTGTGGGGCGGCTTACCTGAGCCCGGAAGTTTGTTTTCTGCGCAGAAAATGGCGGTTTATAGATAGGGCGTGGTGGGTGGGGGCCTCAGCTCAAATAATAGGTGGAGTCTGCAGGGAAAATTATTCATTCAGCTGATCGGAGTGTGAGCCGTGTTTTTGTTGTCTCTCTCTAAACTACCTGCGGACATGGAACCCGGAGTTGGAATAGTGAAAGTTCGTAGCGGGCTCGTGGAAATAATTTTGAGGTTTTTCATAACTGTAAGTGAAAAAGAGTAGTAGGCTCACTTTGTCTTTGAAGTGCAATAATATTGGTAACCTTGCTGCTCAGTAGAATTACTGGCTGTTCCTACAGCAAAATCATAATTCATAAATGATGTTCTTTTGTACAAATTGTGAGCAAGCTAGCCTGAAGACATATATAATAACCAAACAGCACATTGAATTGCGTGAAGGGTTCTGACAGTTTTTATAGCAGCACTGGATTCATACCTACCTCTGCATTACACGTGACATATACGGTTAAGTGAAATCATCGTTCATTCATTAGTCTATTTCTGCATGAAATCTACCACAATTGGATTTTTTTTAATGAGATACTTATGTATACTGTATTAGTTGTGGAGAGTGAGAAGGAACAGATCTTTAAATATTGGTCATTCAGGAAGTAAAAGTATATGTAGCGTAGTTCTGATCGTACTACAGGTCATTGTTAGTATTACAATACTCTCAGTGGTCATAATGCAAGTTCCTTGTAGCATTGGTTCTAGAACAATTACAAATTGAAGCATAGAGAAAAGGTGGGATAATCAAATCAGAGTGTTAATCAATAGTTGTTTTCTCTTTAATTAATCATTACTGTATAATAATAGTAATATTAATAGTAATCATAATAATCTATATAGTAATCTGCTTGTGTGTCAGCAATGATGGTGACTGACGGTATGTACATTTATGAGTGATTTATGAACTGACCAGCATTGGTAAAGCGTCATAAATGCCTGAATGGGAAATTAGATTATCTGCTCTATAGTAGACAAGAAAAAAAGGCAGAGAAAAAAAAAGGTAGTCTAATATTTGATTTGAACTCATGATGCACACATTCGCAGTCACATACCCTTATCAGTAAATAGTCTGGAACTTTCAGCTTAATGATTCTTGGAGTGCCTTATAAACCTATTGTATCCTCTTATTTCCCTAGGCCTTCCTCCCCCTGCTCTATAAGACTGGGTGTTTGTATTCATGAAAAATTCTGCTCAACTGAGTTGGGAAAGAGTTCACCTATAGTATCCACCACAAATCGTGGGTGAAAGGCAGAGAAGTAGGAGAACGCAAGGTGTAAGAAATAAAAGAAGCGGGTGAGAAATGGCTGACTGATGTAGCTACTTCAAAGAAATAGTGAAAGGAAGCACGAAAGGACAGAGGGCAGGAGAGATTGACAAAGGAGAAGGGAGTGTATGAGCTGAAGAGAGGAATAAGAAAAACAAGGAATACATCAAGCACCACAGTGTGACGGGGTACTTGTTATAAATAGTAATAATAATAATAATAGCTAGCAAGTGCCCTGACACACGTACAGTGGCGCCTGATGTATACTAACTTGCTCAACAAGAATGCAGTAGCATAAAGTATTTTTATCCACGGTTTCCCTCTCCTGCTCTCTTTCTTCCTTAGCAATCTCATGTTTATTTTTATTCCTCTTTTCAACTTGTGGATTCCCTTCTCCTCCTTTGTCTAATTCTCCTGCTCCTCAGTACCTCTGTCCTGTGTGTTTTATTTTTCATTTCTTCATTGAAGTTGTTAAATCAGTCAGCTTTTCTCACTTGCTTACATTTTTCTTGACCCTTGCATTCTCCTGTTTGTCTGCCTTTCTTCTACCAATGATTTTTGGTGGATTATGGTTAGTTACCATAAGTGAACACTCTTTCCCAACTCAATTCAGGGACTCAGTGTTTAGTTTAATTGAGTGGGGGATGGAAAGAAAGAAGAGGATACAGTAGGTTAATAAGGAACTTCAAGATGTGTTTGACAGTTCAATGGCAGTGTGTGTGACTCCAAAGTAGATGGACACTTTTTCTGCCTTTTTTCTTGTCAACTATAGAGCGGGTTGAACTTAAATGCTTTTCCCATTTAGGTAATGACGATGCTTTACCAACTATCAGTATATTGTGAATTATTCTTTTTCCTTCTTTTTTTTTTCCAGCTCCTCTCTATTGGGGTCTTAATTATCTCCAGTATAACATTAAATCATGTGGAGGATAAGTTTATATCATCCATATCAGATACACTTAATGAAATTGGGAAGAATCTGATTGGTGTTGATTACAACCAACTCTACCAATACTCGGTTGTTGGATCGGGCATCATCATTGGCTTGACTTCTGCACTTATTTTATATGAAGTGCTAGTTATTATTACACGATTTGTCAACATTAATATTATTAATAAAAAGATCAATGTCTTCGTCATTGTAGTAAGTAGTTATAATGAGATTTTACAAGTTTTGTATTTGTTATGGCCAATTGTTTTGCTGTGGTATGTCTCAATGACAATTACTATTATGATATTTATGAATTTTTATGAAGTTTCTGCTATTTAAGATAACAATTTGCTTTTATTTTTTTAATCTCTTGAAATCATATTTCTAACTTCTCCACCTAGCCTCCAGCCCACAGGCTATGCTGCCCTCCAATGCTATGTACCTGCTCACTCTAGCCTCCAGCCCACAGGCTATGCTGCCCTCCAATGCTATGTGCCTGCTCACTCTAGCCTCCAGCCCACAGGCTATGCTGCCCTCCAATGCTATGTGCCTGCTCAGCCCACAGGCTATGCTGCTTTCCAATGCTATGTGCCAGCTCACTCTAACCTCCAGCCCATCAAGCAATGCTTGTACATTTGATGTCCTCAAAAGACAGCAATTAAAAATCATCACTTGTTTTTTGTTGTTGTTTTTCTTATTTATTTGGCATTTAATAGTAGGATATTTCTCAAGATCTACCATAATGACTTAAATAAATTGAAAAGATATTTCTCATTTTTGTAGGATGTTATCATGTCCTTTCTGTTTGGTGTTCTGATGGGTCTAGTCAGTACAATAGTGGCCTATGCAGCCTCCCAATGGTCCAAGGTCAATGACAACACTTTCATTGAGAGACTCAGAAGTGTTGGAATTGTTATCACACTTAAGGAAGTGGCGAAAGCTCGTGATCTGTTGTCCGCCATGGCAGTAAGTGGTTGTTAATATGATGATATTTACTGTCTGTGTCAATAGTTGCTTTAATTGGTTCATGAAATCATCTACTCTTCATCATTTTCTTGGTCCAATCATTAGGTTCTTATGCATCAGTTAAATTGATCAACCTGTTATATAATAGCTATAACCATTTTGTTTTTTAGTGGCATAAAATGATGTAGTATCATAATTTTTTCCTTTCATTGTAGGGTCTCGGTTTTGGAGAGAGTATTATTTTGGCTGGTCTTCTTTTGTGGATGGTCATAGTATTTGCCAGGAACTGTAATTCACTGTCAAGGAAACTTTACAAGAATCTTAATTGACTCTAACTCTTTAATTCTAATAAACTATTGTGTGATATTTATGTCATTATTTCAAATCAGTCATGCTGTTCATGTAACAAAAGTTTTTTTTTGTTTTGTTCTTTTAATTAACTAAAGTACTGCTATGATCGATTATAGTAATTACCGTTAGGGAGAACATTAGCATTAACACAAGTATAAGGGCTAGCTAGTGACATTTATATTTTCATATAGTAAACCAAGTATTGGCTTCTTTACAGTATGTCTAAATAATAATAAACAACAATAATAAGAATTATTATTGTTATTATTACTATCATCACCATCCTTATTATTATGATAGAAGTATTATTATTATTATTATTATTATTATTAGCTATGTACAATTGGTATCTACACTAGTATAAATGTTTTTTATATTACATTATATGGGAGTCCTTCTATGGCAATTTTTTGATAGTATATATTTTTGGATAGTCTTTATTTAGATGTACGTAGCTGTAACTATATGCAGAAAGCTGGGAAAGACAGGGGATACAGTAAATTCAATTAGCTAGCTACAAGATCTGTAAATACTTGGCTTGAAGTTGCGCTAGGAATGTGCCCCCGGGGTTGTTGCTCCCTCCAGTTGCGTAGTCTTCGTCGCAATCGCACTGTAGCAGGCGTGCTGAAGAATTCCTCTATAGTGATGGATGCCGCAGGGTTTGTCATGAAGCCTAGACCAGGGCTTGCCATAGTGAAATTCTGGCAAGGTTTACTGGAAATCGTTCTTCGAATCACGTCTGTCGTAAGTTTGTTGTTATAATTCCAATTCAATAAATTAGTTCGTTTTTATTATAGCTACATTAGTTATCCATAGCTTTAGCTAGTTACTTGATAAGAAATGGATTATAGCTATATAGTTCACCCAAGTTTCTAATAACAACATAGAATAATATGGAGAGAATAACATTATATGCTATAATATATTGCTGGCATGTGTAATGCAATTGTATTAGTTGCCTCAAGCTATAGTATTTATATGGCAGATCCTGGCTGTGGCAGCACTCATCACCTCAATCCTAGCACTCATTCATATTAAAAAGAATCTACCAAATATCGTGACCACCTCAGTTAACGATCTCATCAACCAGCTAATTGGGGTGAACTACAATACTTTGTCCCAGAACTCCATCACCACAGGCGGTCTAGGGATTGCAATTGCTTGTGTTACCATCTTGTATGAAGTCTTGGCGATAATTTTGAGGTTTCTGAACATTGGATTGGTCAATTATAAAATCAAAATTTTCCTCACAATTGTAAGTTTATAGAATTTTTTACTATCACACTGGCCATTATTTCATGTAAAATTTCGGTTATCTAGCCGATGCAAAATTTGACTGTAGCATGTAGACTTCGAACCACAGTGATTTGTCCCATAATTTGTATTTTCCCACATAGCTAATTTACAAAGTTGTGTTGCTGACTGGAGCCTGAAGTCACAACAGTTATGCAGACGTGTCACCAGTCTTTGATGATTATATATTTGGTTACAATGTTTTGGCAAGAAGCAAACTCTATTACAGTAACATGCTTTCTGTGGTGGTGCCATTTAAGTCTAAGCTAATTTCCTATTCTAAGGCTTTGCCCAAATATAGCCAATAGACTGGATCAGTGCCTAGGAGGAATGCACTGCCTGACAATGCTTAATGTGTGTGTGGTATGTGTGTGTCTGCATTAGGATATCATCATGTCATTGCTTCTATCGGCTACCTATGGTGTGGCAGGCGTCTTGGCAGCTGTCACCGCCCACCAGTGGTCACAGGTCCCTGATGGCAACACAGTAGTCATGACTCAACTGGATAATGGTCGGGTTGAAAGAGCACTGCAGCTACTAGCAGCTGTATCAGTAAGTCCATACTCTGTGTCTGACAAGTTGACCAAGCTCACCTTCAATTGTCACCTTAAGTGATTTAACAATAAGCCATAACTAGGTAATTCTTACCTACCATAAACTATGAAAACAAAAGACAAACATTATTAATCAATACTTTAGTCCACTTTTCCTAATGGATACATAGACCAACCTTGAAGGAGGGGGGAGGGGTGGGGAGGAGGGGACGTGGGACTAGATATTGATTAGGTAAATGCTGCTCTAAACATGGTATTCACCAATACCAGGATTAATCAAACAAACCATAACACACACACACACACACACACACACACACACACACACACACACACACACACACACTAATATCCAATTAGTTACCCCTGTAAAAATGTTAACAACAAAAACCAGGAGAATTAATTCCCAGTAGAAATCAGGAAAATTCCATAAACTGGTAAATACTGGGAGAATTCCATCAACCAGGAATTGCTGAGAAAATTGGGAGCATCCCAGCTAAACCAAGTGCTTTAGTCCTTACTCGAGAGGCCACCAACTATGTGCTGTGCAAACGTCAACCAGACAGACCTTCCCATCAAAGTGCAAGTACACAAATGTATTTAAACATACAGTGGTACACTATTCCTATAGAAACAAAACATTTTTCAAGCGCATTATTGACCAACAGTCATGCTGTTTTGTGAATGACATTTTTTTTATATATTGGGATGCTGGAAGAAAAAAAGAAAAAAGAATTTGGACCTTCAGAGCTTGATGAAATAACAGAACGAACAGCAACAATAATGCTTATTGCTGTCACATGTTGATAAAGTTCATGTTTTAAACAATGATTTGGAAAATTTCTTACAGATGTCAATTTTCGCAGACATTAATGAAGAACAACTGTTTCCTTATGCTTCCATAAAACTGTTATGTATTGCATTCATTTAGCAACACAATAATTTAATTAGCTACTTACTCTGTGCTGCTTACATAATTCTGATGAATCAAGTGCAACATCGAGTGATGTCTACTAGGCTAAGGTGAATATTGGCCTCTTGCAGACTAGCACACACAACCACAAGACAACATGTAGCTATAAGATGCACAGCTTTAATCTGTGCGTGCATGACTCAATTTTATTCAAGTAAATAAAAAGATCAACTGGATATATCCAAAGTAAATTATGTGTGCATTGCTAACAACACAAAATACTCATTAAATCAATATAAGGCATTAGCTATACAAATAGTTGTGAATGTATGTAGTGACTTTTTTAAAATGCTGAATCCATATTAAATGGTCTACACTACTCACAAGAAAAGTTTTATAGTTTGTTCTGTGATCTGAACAATTGCTTTGAACTTTGTTGTCACTCTGATAGCATGACTGAATATAATATTTCTTAGCAAAAGATAAGAGGCATTGAAATACATTATTAATAAATGGAGTCCTATAGCGAATTAACACACTGTCTTGTGTAACTGTGTCTTACAGGGAGCTACTTTATTGTCATCAGTCATGGCAGCCATTATCATGGTTTGGATGATTATCTTCCTGGGTAAGAACTGGACTAAACACGTGGTAATAGCTACAGCTAAAAATGCTGTGTTTGGATGATGGGTAAGCATCCTGTCATAAACTGTACCAGTCAAAAGTTGGAACTTCATAGTCATAATATTTCGTAGAATACCTGTTATCATTCATTATTGTTCAATATAAAATTTGCTGAGAGTCTAATTTGTATATGAAAATTGCTTAATAATTTCAACTTAAGCTAAGAAATAGAGCACAGGGATATTACTGAATGGCCTTCAAAGAAGACAAACTGTCAGCAGCAAACACGCCATGCTCAGTAATTATTCCTCCGGTGATCAGATGTGCTGGAGTTACATCAAATGCTGGATTCCAACAGCCGATGCCTTTAGCCGCTATCCTCTTCCCTCCCACATTAAACATCTCATCTTTAGGCCTTTCTTCAATCTTGATTTGTCCTCCGCAGTCCAAACCAAAGTCTATCGTGCTAAGTGGAGACGCTACATAAAATGGGACGTTGTGATGCTTGGCCACAATGGCCAGTTGGTACGTGCCTATCTTGTTAGCAGTGTCTCCGTTGGAGACCACCCGATCGGCCCCAACGACAACCGCAGTGATCTTCTTCTCCCTCATGAGCAGAGAACACATGGAATCACACACCAGTGTCCCGGGAATGTTTTCATAAACAAGCTCATAGGCCGTAAGCCTGGCCCCCTGGTTGTACGGCCTAGTTTCCGTGCAATAAACTTGTTCGAGCTTATCCATGGCATGAAGACTCCTTATCACGCCCAAGGCAGTACCGTAGCCGGCAGTGGCGAGGGAACCCGTGTTGCAATGAGTGAGAACAACAGCTTTGGCATCGCCGATGTTACCAGCAATGTCTTCAGCTCCATACTCTCCAATTTTACGATTAACTCTGACGTCTTCGTCCAGCATTTCTTCCATCATAACAATGAGTTTGCCCTTTGCTTCCTCTGCTCCAACAGCTTCAGGCATGCTATCTAACAGCTGAGAGAATCGGCTGGCAGCCTCGGCTATATTCACGGCAGTGGGGCGTGCAGTTAGTAAATATTGGTATGATGACTTGACATATTTGTGAAGAGAATTTCTGTCATGAAATACTCGTTTTCTCAGTTGTATTGCTATGCTGAGAGTCCCTACTATTGCTATAGCTGGCGCACCTCTCACCTGTGGTGAAGTATATTATACGATAAAACTTTATAAGGATTCTTGATTCAAATTCATCAACATCACTTAGATTAACCCCTCTTTAAATTACTGTAGTTAGATAGATGCAGCACTATTGTGGCATATTCATTGTTGTAACTCAAGAATATTAGCTAATACATTTACTTACTTTGGTACTCTTCATACTCTCTATCTATTACCATTCTCTTCCCCCCCCCCCCCCGTGAGTGATCGGTAAAAGGTCACTTAAATGAAAGCTTGACAAGGTAAGGTTAGAATCCATTGCAACTGAAAACTTTGCTACGTAACATGATAAGCTGAAAAATCTGATTTTAAATACTAGCTAATGACAAGTACATTTCACACATACAATCAAACTTCAGGGAGGTGAGAAATTCCAGGGAATCTCATTTTTATTGACATTGATGAGCAAATACCTCCACAAATATAAATAGGAAGGGGGGAAGGGGCAGAGAGGAAAGACCCCCACAATTACAGTAGTAAAGCAGTAAAACAGAATATGCAATCGAATTATGTGCCACTATGACCAAATTAGTTTGCTTGTATTTATTAGATTTAAATTTTGCTCACAACCCTTTACCTAATGTATGTTTTTGTATGGTTTGGTAAAATATGAGTGTTGTAGCATAATATGTAGAGAGAAACTTGAGATGTAGAAATAGTTTCTTGTAGTACATAATTGTTAATACATCTACAACCAAGCTAGTTCCAAATTTGACAATGTGTGAACATGTTCCATCCAATTGAGCACGGTCTAAAAGTAAAGGGTCTGGCTATGCGAGACTGTATATCACCCGGCCAAAAAAAAAAAAATCAAAAAAAAAAAAAAATTATCAAGGACTATTTCTTCTGCACACTTTAAACTGAGAAGGAAGTTATGCTTAACTCCACTACCATGTCATTGTGCTGCTTAAAGGAAGTATCTGTTCTGCGTTGAGGTGATGAATGCATTGCGATTGTAAGTCTGAGCATTGTGTCAACTAAATGAATATAGCTAGACATCATGCCAAATCAGATCATGAAACCTCCAAATTGAATTTTTCTTTTTGATATAGTTAATACCAGTGTGTGGATCATAAATATCTTATAGTCAAAAGTACAATTATATTGTTTAAAAAACAAACAAACAAACACATGCTTTTCTAATATTATGTAGAGCCACTCCTACCTTCATACTTTTTACAGCATTCCACGCGTCTTCCAGGGTGACCAGTTCCTCGTAAACTGACTGCGAAGGTAACAGCAGTTGATTGAGAATACTCAAATTCTTACCATACTTAATCGCCTCTAAACTCATTCTTCTGCGGGAATTTCTTTAGGAGGAAGGAGTGCCTGGGACCGAGCCACACACGGTGTCTAACCACGCGTTGTTGCATTCCAGAGGAGGTGTGGCTTCCGTAGGAAATCCCGCCTGGTTTGAAAGGTTGAAGTGCGAGCAGCGGCAGTGGAGTAAAAAAACAGATCGAGTGTGGAAAAAGCCTGAGCTGTGTGGTGTGTACTTTGGTGTGTAAATATGGGCTCCTGTTTATCTGTATCTAGACTTTCTAGAGGATCCTCTGAAGCAGTTTCAAGAAAATCTTACAGTTGGTGAGAATGATACGATTTGCATTTCTGCATTTTATTATAGTGGTACATACACACAGTGCATAGCTGCAAGATAATAAGCTGTTGGATAGGCCGGCCTAATTTACTTAGTGGTGAAATAAATGGTGCAAAAATCAATTGGTTGTGCAACTTCATAGAGGCACTATTTTACATATTGCCTGTGGTAAGTGTCTTGCAAGTTTGAAAGTGCTTTGTGTTCCTTTTTTGTTCCAACTTAATTAAGCTACTTGGAAACAGTTTGGAATGACGATTGCAAACTATAATTGAATTGAAGGCACCTTTTGGCAGGATATCTTTTCTGTATTTTCTTTTGCCAAATTGCAATCTATTTTATTATAATAATTATTATTGGTATATGTTATAGGGAGAACAGAGAAAATGTTGATAAGGCTTTACTATCTATATGTGACCAAGTGGGTGGGGCTGCTTGGAGGTTGCCAGGGCAACTCAATGGGCAGCAGTTTAGGATCAGGAACTGTACGTCTGTGGATATATGGTTGTTAGACCACACCAATTCAGTTACCGTGGAGAACTGCAAAGACTGCCAGATTGTCATTGCACCCACAAAGGGAAGGTATGTAAGTGTGATGTCAAGAGTAGGAGGAGTGTGTGTGTGTGTGTGTATGTGTGTGTGTGTGTGTGTGTGTGTATGTGTGTGTGTGTGTGTGTGTATGTGTGTGTGTGCATGTATGTGTGCATGTGTGTGTGTGTGTGTGTGTGGTGGGTTTTGAACAATGGAATGTGAAGAAGATAATTGGGAAGCAATACAAACCAGGTACTGTGGCTTATCTTCTCTTGCAAAAATCTTGGATGGGCATATATGTGATTCAGGAAAAAAGTATTACATTTTGACAAAAGGAAAATAGAAGACCTCCCAATTGCATGAGTCAGCCTACAATTTGGGGAGATATTGCACAAGCATGCGTAAGTATTGTACAACAAGTGCAACAAATCATGTGTTTTACATAGGGTATTTTTTCAGAAAGGTATGGCAGGCAGCATTAGCTTTGGCACCTTTTCCATACCTTCTTAATATTTTTCGGCGACTCTCTTCAAATTCTTTGTCCATCAAGAAAAAACTGTCTTTTCCTGAATCACATATTTGTCTATCTGAGCTTAGAGAATATAAGCTGGCAGGTTCATATTCTTCCCATTACTCTTCTTTACAGACATAAAAAAGTGGCCTTTAAGTCACTCTTAGTTTTAAACACTTGTATTTTTAGAGTCTAAAAGACTGTTTCAAAACCTTGTTGTTCAGAGATAACTTCGCCATACTTTTTAAAAATTCAAGTGTCCAGAACTGCGCTTGGGCATGTTGAAGAGTTCAATATAGCGTTCAATAAGGGGAAATACTGGACACTTGTGTGATGTGGAATTACTCAAGAACATTACACATTGTATACATGTAGTCAATATGTTATAGTGACACATGCACAGGAAAATTAGGCACAATGCATGCCTTGTCAAAAAAAAAAATTTTTTTTGCAATCATAATTTTTTGCAGCATTCAGATTTTGAGCTCGCCAAGTTTTAGAGCGGTAGTTTCAACTGTTGCCGGCACACGGGACCTAACCATTTCAATCTACTGGCTTCCTTAATACATTTTTGAGGATATATATATATATATAGAGAGAGAGAGAGAGAGAGAGAGAGAGAAAGAGAGAGAGAGAGACGTTTTCCCGATGTTATATGTGCCTTGGTTGTGCCCAATTTTCCTGTGTACGGTCGCATAATGTATCCAGTGGGAAACAGCTACTAGACAAGCTCACACATCATTATTACATTGTGTTCACTATTGTTGTATATTCATATTTTCTAGTCTGTATTTGCGCGATAGTGAGGGATGCACTTGTCTCGTTGCATGTGAGCAGTTTCGAGCTAGGGGATGTCGGGACATGCATGTCTCTCTCTACTCTGCCTCTCAACCTGTCATTGAGGCTTCTTCAGACTTCAGATTCTCCTGTTTTCAACTGTACTACCCTGAGCTAAAAGGTAAGGTGTCATACTTTCACTGGTTGTGGTTTTAAGTTTTTGTACCATGTTGCAGCAGGGTTCTTTATTTATGTAAAAACTACAAAATAAGGTTTTTAATAAAAAACTGATATTTGATCTTTTTCCTAAGTTCTTTTCGGGGGACTTAAAAAAATAAAAAAACAACGGTTTAGTTAATTCGTTTATTATACATTATGACTGCGAATACAATTAGAGGGCCGTAGGTGCGAACCCTCAGCGCTACTAGCTATACACTAGCTAGCTACATAATGCAAAATCATTTCTCAGATGAATGAATTTCACTGGCAATGTGTTAATGAATCAGACATCATTAGGTATATAATGTATAGTTTGGGCAGTGAAGAGATAATGGTAATGCTGTCACCACAAGAGAAGTTAGAAATATCTATTGAAGTAGCATGCAATGGACACTCAGCAGTAGTTCTATGTGAAGCCAACACTCTGCAGCATTAACCAAACTATAGCAAGCAGCAAGAAATTGTTTGCTTATGTGATTAGGACATGACAATGGCGGTGTTGTCATTGGTGCAAAAGCTATGATCGTACTACCAAAAAATGACTAGTTTTTTTTTTTTTTTTTTTTTTAACTGGCACACTGAAGGGACTTATTGTCCAGTATATCTATTGACAAAGCAAAGTGTTTAGCTTCAGGGCACTCGCCATATAGTATAGATTATTTGCCGTACACGTATGTATGTATGTAGACCATTTCAAGGCCACTGGATTGAGTGTGTTTAACAACTTCTGGAATAGTGTGCATGATTTTGACAGCGGCACAGGCACCTCCCACTGGGGTGTGGTCAAGAAAGAGGATGTGCCCGAGTTTCACCAGCCACCCACAGAAGTTTCAAGCGTCGGTGTAACTCTAGACCCTAACCAGTCTGTGGTGCCTTATACGGTGGGACAGATTGAAAGAGTGAAGAATGAGGTGTGTGTGTGTGTGTGTGTGTGTTGTGTGAGTGAGTGCGCATGTGAGGACTTGTGGGTGTGGGTGCACACTTATGTGTGTATGTGTGCGTGAGTATTATGTGTGTGGTGTGTCTTATAGTCATCAAAGAGTTACTCTGAATTAGTTGACTGTATCTATTTCTTCAGATTAATTCATTCTTACTTTGCGTTAGACCAAGGTCATCTTGTGTAAAGTGGCATATAGTGAGAGTGGGCGTGTCTACATTGTTTGCTTCGAGGCTGTATGATAATCTGTTATTATGAATGTTACTCGGATTCGTTTCTTTCCTTTCAGGTGGGGTTGGCAATGTTCTTTGATGGTGATCAACATGAGAATGCAGCTCACCAGTTTGTGGCAGAGCTAAGAGATAGACAGGTACACTTAGCAAGTGGT
>WLWI01002989.1_pt1 | contig 14566 bp, 9 predicted proteins | sample 6701501 | NCBI WGS metagenome assembly WLWI01 (sample SAMN12718690, study PRJNA515312) | sponge metagenome | isolation source: marine sponge | host: Mycale hentscheli | place: New Zealand: South Island, Marlborough, Capsize Point | collected 2014-11-01
GGTTTTTACTACATCCGCCCCCCCCCCCCCCCCCCTCTCAGGAGTTGTCATGTCCATCCAAAGGAGATCCATTCTGGACCTGCAACGATGAAGTTGGCCATGCTTGGCGTTACAGGGCATTGGCAACGACGTTGAGATGTCCTTCAAAATCAACTATTCGAAAGTTGAAGTCAAGCAGCTTCACTTTCCAACCCACAGCCTGTTGTTTAGTTTGGGAGACTAAAACGGGTATATCAATGCCTCGTGGTCCGTAAAGGCGATAAACTCGACACCTCGGAGACAGTATGCAATGTGTTCCACGGTGGTCAACAAAGTCAAGACTTCGATTTCAGTTAATGAATAATGGAATTCTCTGGGCAACAGCTGCTTGGAGTAGAATGACATAGGTTTTCACTCATTAGATTGGTAAACACACAACACTCCACCAACACCAGCAGTGGAAGCGTCAACTAAGATGCAAAGGTAATTCCCATCGGCAGGAACCATCAATAACATAACTCACAATAACATTAGTAATAGAATAAAAAGCACAACGCATAACATCATTCCATACAACATACTTGGGAGTTTTTTTGCAGATGTGTGGTGTGAGAACCTTAGACAGGTCAACATATCTTGGCACAAACTTTGAGTAAATGTTTGCCAGACCTAAAAATGACCTTAACTGTGACATAGTCTTTGGTTTAACATAAAGTCCAAAGTGCTCAACATGTGCTTGTGTTATCAATAACCCACAAAAAATCCATAATCATGAAAGTACTTGTAACCCCAACAACACTTGCATGACTTGACTGACAACCCATGCAATGACAATCTCTCAAGCACAGAATGAATGTGAACTAAGGTTTCATTCTAAGTAACAGAATAAATAATTATATCATCTATGTAAGGTGAAGAGAAATGTTCTAAACCCCTAAGGACTTGCTGCGCATTAACATCTGAAATGTAGTCTTCCTTAGCCTGAAAGGGCATTCGCTTTTGATGGTATTTCCCATGTCTACAAGACAATGCAGTCTATTAGTGAGACATAAGAGACACTGGAACCTGGCAAAAACCCTTTAATAGTTTCAATTTAGAAAGGAATGTTGCTTTGCCAAGCCTAGAGACAGTTTCTGTGACAGAGGGCATTTGGAAGGGTTTGGGGATGGTAACAGAGTTAAATCTCCTGCAATTCACTACAATGCAGGCATCACCATCCTTCTTAATGATTAAAACAATAGCAGACTTATAAATAGCTAATAATATTGTTTTCATTTTTATAGCTAGCTATAAAAAATGCTTTGTTGCATGTACTGATGTGTGATAAATATTGATTTAGTTAGTTCAGTCAACTATATTTCCACTTGGGATGATTTGTTTAACCATTGTATCAATATTATGGCATTTTTTGTTTCATTTATATAATTGAATTAGTTATCATATTACTTAAACATTAATAATAAAGCTAAGTTGTACTCTACAGTCACCCACATATGTTGGTCATTTAGTCCTGAATCATTATCTCTTAGTGTACATAAGCATCACCTTCAATATGATGAGTTTGTCTTAGTGGGCCTATAAAAGCACTTAGTAGAAATGTCAGTATTCAGACTCTTCATTAATGTTTGCTATTTGTTTTCTTAAATTTTCTCAGCTTATTATTCAACTTGACACAGAAGAAAACAATCAAAGCTTTTAGTTACAATACAATATCACTATGAATCCGTTTCTATAAGATTGGATGACTTTTTATTGAGAGTTCAGAACATTATATAGAGTATTAAGAGTTTTTTTTCTTTTGGGAGTCACTAGCCTCAACTTTTTATATAATTTTCATTATAGAAACTCTGTCATTATTATAATAAATGTTAAATTAGTATTATAACCGTTTCAACAGCTTACCATTGTGTATACTGTCTCACTGTGACTTACATATTGGATTGAAATAAATGTGAAGAATAATGTTTGTTTATTAAACTTTACCATTGACCTGATAATTAGTGCATAAAATATGTTAAAATGTTATTGCTAGAAGCATAGAACTAAGGTTATGCTTTAACCTGACTTGCCCCTTAGTTTATATTATTAGTATTTAATATACGAATGACTCATATTTATTGATTCAAACAATACTATCAGAGTCAATTTATTTCGATCATATGGCAATTGTTGGAGTGGTAGAATTTTAACTTTCTCAGCATCATAGCAGCGTGAATAAAATTGTTTAACAGGCTAGGTTGAATGTTAGCCAAGCTGCATTCAGGTCATGCGTTCAATTCTTTTGACGTTCTACGTTTGCGCACGGCGGTGAAAGCTGGCTGCTAATCAACACGACCCACGCCAGGGAATTCCTAATGCCAAGATAAGTGATGCTCAGCCATTATAGTTAATGTTTCTAACTTAGATAGTTCCTGATTTTGTTGTGCTCTTTTACTTGTCATTTTTTGGTCTAGATTTGTAAAAGAAAGTACATAACCAAGTTCAGGTGAACCCCCTGGATGGCCTACGTTTATAGTCCGCCCACAACGTATTAGTCAGCATGCAAGGCAAAAATGGTTAGTAATATTAGTAACAACTGCAATAGATACTACTGCTACAAACATATTATAACAAATGCTTGTGTATTCTAGTGAAGTTAAGACTGTTTAATTTGAGTATGAAGTTTTAATAGATGAATTTTAGTCTTTTTGAATTTTCAATTAAAATACATTTACAAATTATATCCATAGTACAAACATTTTTTTTATTGCAGGTGATCTAGTCACAACCAGTAGCATTCAAGCAATCTTATTTTTATGACAAAGTATAATAGAATAGATAATGATTTAGACATTAATATAGACCTGTGTAATCTATATGAATTTAATGTACATATTAGCACTCACATTGTCTTGTGCTTTAATGATGGTGACCCTATCTACCCTTTCCGGCTAGGGTTCAATAACTAGATCCCTATGCCCACACCGCTACTCCAATGATGAAGTACAATTACCCCTAATTGTGAATCAACTGAGTCTCTCACCCCCAAGGCCACACAGGGGGGTGGGTTTGAGGTCATACCACCGCCTCATGCAAAGAGCATGCACAAACATGATGAACGGCTCATCCCATCAGCTCAGACTACAAATGTGTAGTTTAGGAGGATGACCAGATAACCATACCAATAAGGACAAATTGCTTATATTCATTTTAATAAACTGTAGTGATTGGTTATCTGCATGCTATAGCTAAAAAGTACACAAATAAAAGTTTTAAAATCAAATAATTAGTTTATTTAGGCTTAAACTGATCTAATTAATATTTTCCCTTTTTTATCTACTATTTGCACAGAACTGAAACTCATCTATTATGTTTTTACAATGAAACATCGTTTTGCTGCATATCATAGTTTAGTTTGTTCACTTTTCTGGTGATCTTGAATGTTATTCATAACGTTATACTTGCAGGCTGCTTCCTTTAGCAATTTGGATTTCAGTAAAATGGCATATTTTATATTTCTCAAAGGTGGACTTTCAACATTATACTAACAATATATTCCTATTAAAACCTGGATGAATTGGGGGTTTGGTGGGTATGGTGGGCACAGCCTTTAAGTGTGTTGATCCGCTGGGAATTATTGAGGCCCGGCCCGGCCCGATGTGGTGAGGATGAACATCATCATCCGGGGACTTTGTGTGTGTTTTGCAAGACATGGTGTAAAATCACATCTTTGACACATGGTTTGTTCATCACTCCATCACTTCTGCACAACTACATAGTGGAATCTTGGAATCATAATAGCTAATAGACTGTGTGAGATAATTTTACCTTATGTTCATGTGTGTGTATGTATGTGTGATATGTGTGTATGTATGTGCATGGTGGCTGTGTGGTATAGTGGTTGTGTCCTTGCTCTTAGCCTGATATACCTGAGTTCAAGCCCCAGTCTGGCGATTTTCCATTTAGTTTTCCATCAGCCTCCCACCAGCCCAACCAGTTCACCCAGCTGTGACTCTGGAGAATTTGCTGGGGTGCAAATTCAAGGCCTATTCTCATGAAACAGAAATGGTCCAGATGGGGTTTATGGTGCCAACACCACTTGCTGTGAGGAAAAGCCTGTTCTACTGTGATTCATAACCCGGTTCCAGAAACTTTGCTTGCACAGTTCACCATGCATGCTTAGTGCAAATGCATACTGGCTCTGCCAGGCATGCATAACCTCTAGCACTTTGCAAGAGAATTATTGTATGTGTGCATGATTGGTGCCTTGTGACTCAACTTTCTTAGTTTAATCAAAGAGACAGCTACATCAAGAATTAATTCTTTTTCCTGTCTCAAAATTTAGCATAGGAGTATTCCTAACATTATAATGTAAATCATTGCTTTATTAATGTTAAAAATATGACATAATACAAAAGTAAATCACAATTTGAAAATACTAACTACTAAGTAATTTCGAAGTGAAAAACGTTAATGATACTAAATAGTAAGTTTATGCCTTACTTATAAAAATTCATTGTACTTGAAGTTATTTGTTAATTGAATGAATTCCATACACACTAGACTGTGTCATGTGAAATGACTCTCCTTTTATATTATCTGGAGACTCATATACTACTTTGCTAGAAACTGCATCAGATAACTTCCTCTTATATATCACAATTATTATTGCCATAGTGACTACTGCAACGATGAGTAACGTTGTAGTAACTGATAATACAGAGAGAGCTGCAGTAAGAAATGTAATATTGAATTTTTCTTTATGGCATGACTCAATAGTTGACACTTCTGATTTCGGTAATGTATTTACAGTTGTAGAATTCACATAAGGGACATAGTCCTCAAAATAAGTTGAAGCTATTGGTTCTGCAAAAAAATATATAAGATGGTATATATAATAAGAACTGCATATAATTTAGGAAAATAAAAAAGTAACACATTAGATAGTTAGTGTGAACAATAGCAGTAGTTACAGATATACTGATGTATCATATTATAATGACATAGTAGTAGTATTAGTAGTAGTACATAAAACTTAATGAACTTTGCATTTTTATCTGATGATCACATGAGAGTAAACTGATATGAATTCTAAGAATGCTTCTAGGGAAAGTACAAAACTAACTGCTCCAGTATACTGAGAACAAATAAGCATATTATTGTTTAGGTTAGTTATAGCCAATGCATAAAGAATAGAAAAATTTGTACTATCACGATTTAGTACACAATTTACTTGTTTATTCTATTATGCAATTAATTCTTTATGATACTGTACACAAGTCAAATTGATTTCTGGTTGAATTAGCAATGAAATCACATATGCTGTACATATTTACTAGTGCATTATGTTTTACCCATATTATAGTGATATTTTCTTTGCAAATAAAAAAAAGTGATCAATATTATGGAGTATGTGATACTAACCATTAACAAAATAATAGTTGTTTACATATTTTGCTTTAACAAGAATATTGTTGTTAAAAGTCATGTTTAAAAAGAAAGACACCAGTTGATCACATGACATTAGATTGATATGAATTCTAGGAATGTTTTATAGGAAAGTAAAAAAGTAACTGCTCCAATTGTATACTGAGGGCATTTAAAAATAATATTGTTTAGGTAGTTACAGCTAATACATAAGATATAGAGAATTAATTTTTGTACTACCAAGATTTAGTACATGATTCACTTGCTTTGTCTAATTTACGAACTATAATCTAGTAAAATAGCATTCAATCTGTATTTATGCTTGTTGTTGTAGCTAGTACAAACTACATATTGGAGTAGTTGATGATGAAGATGTTTTACTTATATTAGGTAAAAGGACAACCTAATCTAGAAATGTAATGTAAAATGTTACCGCTGCAACAAGTTGATTATTACTTGTGACTAAATATGATAAGGTAATAGTTTAGTAGTTATGATACTGAATGAGCCAAACGCCATAAGGTAGTTGCATGACATGTGATCAATATTTACACTACTCAATTTTTTTCCAAACTCAAGATTTACAGTTCATACTGCTCCTATTTCTAATGTAAGTCTATGATTTCTCATATAATAACTATATATTACCTGGTTTTAAATCCGAGCATACTGAAGTTGTTGATGATGTAGATGTGTTAATAATACCAGATGAAGAAAAATCTGATGTAGAATCATAAAATGAAATTTCAGCAATATAGTATGCGAGAGGAAATTGTGAAGTGGTACTGACTTCAAATGATAAAGTAAATGTATTAGTAGGAAAGAGAGAGAATATGCCACATACTCTTATTAGGTGGTTGCATGACATGTGATTGATAGGAAAATTAATTGTCTTGCCTCCAGCCTGAAGTTTAACCCTTCCTGCTGCTCCTATGTTTTCTTGGTAACATTTTAACAGTACTATTTCAAATGCTGTAATACCAGAAGAAGGATCAGAGAATTCAAATGTAATAGTAGTACTAAGATTAAGTACTAGTATAGTTGACTTGCCCAACACGTGTTGTTATTTCTTCCAGCGAGTGAGGGAATTACTCCATCAAATAAAACACTGCTTTGTGGAGTAGTACATACTTGACCACCATCCATAGTAACTGAAGTATTAGAACAATGGCCACTCTCTGATGATCCATGTATGGATAATGGACTCATACTGATTGTATATTTGATAGGAGTTACTACAGTATAAACACAATAATTATTACATATATTCTTTCATTGAAATATTATCATGAGCTGCAGCTTTTAATAAATGAAAACATTGTTTTTATTCAAATGCATGCACACTTTTGTGCTTCTGGCTACTAACATAAACTCAAATGGTAATAGCCATACTATGGTGTTAGGCTCAGTGCTCACAAGTGCTCTCATTCTTTCATGATGATGTTTGTGACCAATAGTGGTAAACGTAATTGTAGCTAACTCAGTGACGACTGCAAACCATGCTGCAAAACTTCTAGCTATTAAAATACATGTTTACTGTTAATAATCACATTCCTTGTTGCATTCACCTAAAAGAGGAATGATAATATTTTTTGTGTAATTTCTTTTTTCGTCTACAGGTACACTTGTGTGAAAGCTAGAAGTCTGAAATTGTGTTCACCTTTTTATAAAAATATATACATAAACAAAGTCAGTTGAATAAAAATTATATAGTTTTATTGGTATTAAAGCTGTGGCTGTGCGAACTACTGCCGTCACTAAAAATGAAAAAAAATATGTTTCAGCCAGAAAAAGATTAATTCTAAGCCAAGTGTTCTAAAAGGTTTGTATAGAGGTTTTAATGAGTTAGCAAATTATAGAAATGCATAAGCTGAAAATTTGCAATTTTAAATTGAGGTTGTAGAAATCGATATAGCATAGCTACATAGTTAAATTATAACATATACTAGAAAATGCTCGTGTAGCATTGGTTGGGCGAGCGAGCGAAGTTCTGGAATGCACGCGTGTGTTTAAACGACGACGTATTCAAAACGACGACGTATGGAATGCGCGCGCGCGTTTAAACGACGACGTATTCAAAACGACGACGTATTCAAAACGACGACGTATTCAGGATTTCCATAGACTACATCTTATAGTTGCTCGCTCGCTTCGCTCGCTCGCCAATTATGAATATGACGGAACATTAATTTAAAATTTAAGTGCTACAATGTATCTATTATATTGACAATGCTCAATAGAATTTCATCACTGTCAAGTTAATATATCTAACATTCACTAGAAAACACTATGCCACTCACTTCTACGTGTGTCTGATATAGCACATAGATAGCATGTCCATATAACAATTTTTAACATAAAACTTGAAATCATCATTGTTGTCACTATAAATTAAAAAAAATTATCATAGTTTAATGCTAAGTCAAATTGATGCTTAAAGATGACTCATATTTGTGACTGAAATATATAAACTCAATAATTATACTGAAGGAAATGCTTAAATTTTTTATAATTATAATAACGAGACATTATTGTCAAACATAGCTATATAAACAATGCAAATTATTAGGTAAAATAATTGAGGTCAGCTTGATTAAATAATATTGAATTAAATACTCATTACATCAGTCAGAGTGAGATAATGGCAAAATATTTCTTGAGCAGGCAAATATATTATCACGTGCAGGTGAGTGAAAATAAAGCCTGAGAGTGAAATTTCTACCATAACACTTTGACAAGTGTAATAAGTAGTTTGTTCAACACGAGATATCTTCACTGCCATTGTTAGTACTAGGACTGGTAACTCACAGTTTAAAGTTCATTGTAGGGGCTACCCACACCCCTTAGTTTCACAACTTATTTAAAATTTGAAAAAAATTGAGCAAGTAGCTTTTATATTAGCTAGCTACCTATTATTGCTACGTTGATCCATAGATTCCTTATTAACAAAGAAAAAATCATCATGTTTGTAAAGTCCTAAAGTACACTGTGCTAAACAGGTTTTCATGAACCAAAATAATTAATGGACTAATTACTCTCTAGTTAATTAGTTATGGTTCGTTTAGTTTTTGTTTCCTTTGTTTTGATAGCTTGTCTATATATGGTTTACAGTTTGAGTCATGTGTGCCTCTGCAAGTGTAAAATTGTTACAAATATAAAGTTCTGACCCTTCATAAATACTAGATTGAAACTTTCTCACTTTAAGGTGTCTGGAGAAAAGCAAAGTAAAATGTGAAAAAAATCTTAGTTGTCACTGGGGAATTAAACCCAGGATCACACTGACTTTAGCCACCAGTGCTCTAACCACTGAGCTACGACAACCCACGACTTCCAAGACCTTCACATTTTACTTTTAAGATAGTTTAACAAATCTCAGATTTCAAATTATGAAGTGAAAAGTCATGCTCCCTCCCCCCAACATTTTCTACTCTTGCTCCTCAGCTAATTGCATTCATACTTATAGGAGGTCTGGGAAATGGTATTGCTATGGTAAGAGTTGTTAGAGCATTCTCAATCTCTTTTTTTTTTTTTTAACTAAGTGACGCCCCTTGCAATAAAACATCTAGCTATATTATTTGTAACCAAAGCATTTGTATAAAAGGCTACATTGATCAATACTACAGTACCTTTTCGCCAAAAAAGTACAACACTAGCAGCAGAAACTAGAAAAATTAGGAGTATAATAGCTACCTCCGCAATTATTACTGGTTGAAACCTCAGCTCAACCCGCCAACACTCGCAATTTACAGTACATATTATCTAAGGCCACTCCCTCGCAGGGCCAGACCCTTTCCCAAATTCAAAGCGTGTTAATTAATCTTAACTAAACGTATTTTCTGTATACGAAAGCAAGTAAAGTGAAAGCTAAATAAGGTAAACTTACTAAAATAATAAACAATGTGCTTTAGGCAGCTTTCTTGGTTCACTAGACTCCGATAATAAAAATTCACAAGTTAGGGCAGTCCCCAGAGTCTAGTGAACCAAGAAGGCTGCTTAAAGCACCTCATTTATTATTTTAGTAAGCTTTACTTGCTTTTTGTTACAGAAAATAAGTTTAGTTATGATTACCTAGCTACCAGAGTTTAGTTAAGATTACCTAGCTACCAGAGTTTAGTTAAGATTACCTAGCTACCAGAGTTTAGTTAAGATTACCTAGCTACCAGAGTTTAGTAAAGATTACCTAGCTACCAGAGTTTAGTTAAGATTACCTAGCTACCAGAGTTTAGTAAAGATTACCTAGCTACCAGAGTTTAGTTAAGATTACCCCTAGGTACCACTTGCACAGTTATACTAACTTTGGGTATATGCATGATGTTTCAAGTGAAAAAGTCTTGTTCTTTCTATATCACAATATTGACACTACTATGATGCTCTAAGTGAAACCATTTGGCTTCATAGTTTCACTTTCCTTATATCTTAAAAATATTGTCCAATAAACAGTAAGGGCAACACTTAAGAATAATTTATGTGTACAGAATGATCTTGAATTAATGAGCTAATTGCCTCTACAATTATTCCCCACAATTGTTTATCTACTCTTAAAGCAAACAATCGCTGATTGTGGGCACAGAGATAAGCAGGAATTTTAATGGAGATCTAAGTGAGAAGTTTGAATAAGAGCTAGATAGAGAGAGACACACATTAACTTGTATATTCTTAAAGTTCACTTTATGTTGTACATTTACTCTCATTTTAAGATAAAAGCAGCTAAATGGCTATACAATATTGAAGTTTTTAATTGTTGTAATGATTATATTCACATTAAATTAGTCATAAAATGTACTAATGCTTTCTTTGACTTCATCTTGTGACTCATTTACTATAAACAGCAAATGTTAGTTCTCCCCTATATTATTATGATAAATTATATAATCACTAATAATATGACTGTTGCTATTATAAGCATTGTAGCAATAGTTAATGAAAAAATACGCTGCATAACAAAACCATATCCCCTCATTTAATTTGGTCATTTACACTATTCAAATTGGTAAATATTGTATAAATAGTTAAACAATGGTTACTCTCAGAAATATAGCTAGAACCATCCTCAGGATAGTTATCAGCAATTATTCTTTGTAGCCTTGGTGGATTAGTGTTGTTTTAGTTAGCTAACTAAAATAACTCAAAGAAGTGATTACATAAATTAATAATAATAAAGTGATTTCTACACAATTTTTTTTAGAAACTTTTTTTTAATGAGAATTACTCTCAGTCAATTTCAAAATAATGTGTCATTTACACTTGCTTCATGTGAAGTTGATTTCTATTATGTGATTAACAAAACATTTCACAACAAAAACTCATATAAATTAGCTAGCATAAGACATTATATTTGGTCATTTGATATGTATCTGGAAAATTTAATGATTACTGGGATAAATCCAAGTAAGTGTCTTGAACCAATTGATATCTATCTCTTAGTAGTAACCTACATGCAATAAATGTTTTCCACAAATGTTATTGCTTCCTGTCTCAAAATTTAGTGCAAGAACTATTCGCAACATAATATAATGTAAATGATTGCTATCTAGATATTAAAATAATAATATAACAAAAGAAAAATAAAGATGCCACAATACACTAACACTAATGATACTTAATGGTAGGTTTATGCCTTAACAATAAAAAATTCATTGAACTTGAAGTTATTTGTTAATTGGATGAATTCCATATACACTAGACTGTGTCATGTGAAATGATTCTTCTTTTATATTATCTGGAGACTCGTATATTACTTTCTTGGAGACAAAATGAGACAGGTTTCTTTTATATATCACAACTATTATTATTACCATAGTAACTACTGCAATGATGAGTAATGTAGTAATAATAGAGAATGCAGAGAGGGCTGCAGTAAGAGATGTAATATTGGATTTTTCTTCATGGCATGACTCCATAGTTGAAACATCAGATTTTGGTGAAGTGCTTACAATTGATGTAAATGTCGTAGAAGGGGCATATTTATCTGTCGGTAATAAAAATATGAAAAAATAATAATATAACTACATCATAAATGCATGTATGACATAATTAATAAACAACTTTCCTTATTGATGTTACTATATTTAGTAACAATTAAATATTATAAAACTTAGTCCGCATATCTAATTTCCGCAACATTATCAAGATTGTCAATTCTCACTAATAGTATAATATCACAATGGTAAGAACATTGAATTCTAAAATAGAATCTTTATTAAATGTTATGTTTAAAAATAAGCACACTTACCTGCTGTAGTAGTAGTTGAGTAATCATTTTTTTACACTCGTCATTGTAGTAGGACTACATGTTGGAGTAGTTGATGATATAGATGTGTTAATAATACCAGATGATGGATCGAATTATAAAATGATACCTCAGCAAGATAATATCCTGTGGAAGTTGATCATAAATCATGGTTGAAAATGATGAAGTGATTGTTTTAGTAGTAATGGCATGGAATATGCCACATGTTCTTATTAGGTAGTCACATGACCTGTGACTGATAGTAGTTGTAATTGTATTTCCTGCAAGTTTAAGTATAACCTTTCTTGCTGCTCCTATGTTTTCTTGGGGACAAGTGAACATTACTATTTCAAATGCTTCCATATCAGAAGAAGAATTAGAGAATTCAAATTTAATAGTAGTACTAGGATTAAGTACTAGTAGTTGACTTGCCCAACACGTGTTGTTATTTTTTCCAGTGAGTGAGGGAATAGCTTCATTAAATAATACACTGCTTTGTGGAATACTGCATACTTGACTACCATCTATATTTATAGTGAAGTGGTGGAATAGTTGCCATTCTCTAATGATCCATTAATAGATAATGAACTCGTATTGGTTTTGTATTTACTAATGAATGAATACCATAATAATTATATACATTCCTGCATTGTAGCTTATGGTTAAGCTACAAATTGCAGCTTATGAAAATTCAAATATGTGCACTTTTGTTCCTTTAGCTACTATAAATCTTAAGAATGGTACAATATTGTGTGAGCTCACCTGTGCCCTCATTGTTTTTGTGACATAATATAATATTAGTGGCAAAAGTAATTGTAGCTAACTCACTGACTACATGATGTTTGAAAACTCTTAGCTGTTAATCAAATACACATTTTTAGTATTAATCAAATACACATTTCACATTTCATGCTGTGTCCTCCTTAAAAAGTATAAAATAATAGCAAATTATGTATTTATCAGCTACAATCTAATGGTCAATAGAATTTCATCATTTTCCAGTTAATATATTTATTATTAACACGGAAACACTACTACTAACTTTTTCTTGTGTCCGAGAAAGCAAGTAAATACATTGTCCATACCAAACATTTTACTACAGAACTTGAAATCATCATTGTTTTACTATAAATAAAAAACACATAATATTATCATACCTTTAAGAATGTCAAATTATTGCTAAAAATGAAAGCTATAATTATATCAAAAAATGATTCCATAGAATAAGTCTCACTGGATTTAATAAATTATAACTATTACTTCAGCATAATATTATTTTTGGTCATAGTTATTATATATTACAGTTCACTGTATTTTATTACTTTTGTAACAGTATGCTAAACACTGGAATGGACAGCATTTCTGGCATATTGGGATAAATATAGTTGTACAAAAGAATAAATTGAGTTTATACTAAATGAAGAGAACAGTAGTTCATCCTCAAACTATCCCCTCCCCCAATAAATGATGCCCAATTCAGCATGTGTACCAATATCAAAATATACAGCCTCACATTATTTGTCATCCTCTCTAAGCAAATTTTGTGTCTTAACCCTATAACTCATTTAGCTAGCAGCATATAATTAATATGACTATATATAGTGCTTGCGAAAAAAAAACACTTAGTCTTTTAAGAGAGTAACTGTAGCATAGCAGTACTCCTTAACTGTATTAAAAATGTTTGGTAGCCCGTAAATTGTCGTACCTCATCAGCGGTAAAGCACTTGTGCATAGCAAGTGGTCTTGGCTTCAAACCACTGTTACAACCTATAATCTTTAATCTGTATTGTTTGACAAAAGCCTGTAAATGAGAGCGAATACATTTAATAAGTGAAAGAAGGCTGATAAAGAAATTGTGAAGTGATTAAATAGCAGAGTAATAGAATGTCATGAATATAAAGAATCATTGGGAAAAAAAAAATTTAATTTAAAATTGAAAAGTTTGGTTGCCCATTGGTTGTTGTAGTAGTTCAGTGGTAGAGCCCTCGTGTGCTAATAAGCTATCCTGGGCTTAAACCACTGTGACAGCCAAATATTTTAAACTGTGTATTGTTTAAAAAAAACTTGTAAAAGAGAAAGAATGAATCTAATCGCAGTAAAAGAGGGCTGAGAAAGAAATTGTGAATTAAAAAACTAAAACCTAAATTAAAGTTCAAGCACCGGCTTATACCATTTTTGTTCTCTTAAAGTCAATGTAGTCTTTAACTATACAGTGAAGTGGACGTGTAGTCACCTTTTCACCATAAACTATATCATAAAAACTAAATGTAAAATTCATCCGATACACCCCACCCACAATTTTAATGTTCCTACTCCTCCACTAATTGTATTTATACTTATTAAGCCACACCTTGCATGGTACTTCTAATAAAGCTTCTACCACTGGAATATTTCTAGAAAGTCCAATATGAGCAATTTAAATGTCAGTCTGGAATTGTATACGTATATTGTCATAATTATGCTGAGTCATACGAAATAATATAAGTATAGCTTAAATTAATTAAATACAAATAATGGTTTTTTTATGATTATACCACCAAACAAACTAAGTTGTATAACAATACTGTGATAATAATAGACTCAGCAAAAGTTGAATAGCTAGGTGTAGATATTGTTTAGCTAGAGGTGTCATTCAGTGTTAAAAAATAGAGATTATTAGTAAGTTTAGTAGGTTTACCTTATTTAACTTTCAGTTCCTATGTATCCACAAAATGAGATACTTATGAAGTTAAAATACCATTTGTATTGTTGTTTCTACATATAATATCACAATACTGACACTACTACGATGCTCAAAGTAACACCATTTGGCTTCATTATTTCTCTTTCCTACTTAATATTATCGGATAAACATTACCAGCAACAATTATGAATATCCTATGTCTATTTAACAAATTATATACATGATAAAATGATTTAACGAAATAGTTATCTACTGTAATTTGAAAGTCA
>WLWI01002990.1_pt1 | contig 14563 bp, 10 predicted proteins | sample 6701501 | NCBI WGS metagenome assembly WLWI01 (sample SAMN12718690, study PRJNA515312) | sponge metagenome | isolation source: marine sponge | host: Mycale hentscheli | place: New Zealand: South Island, Marlborough, Capsize Point | collected 2014-11-01
GCCAAGACCATGCTTTTGTTACTCCATTGTTTCCTCTTCTTGGGTAGAGGTGGCGATTCAGCAGCAGCTGTTTTCCTTCTTTTTCTTCCGCGCGGCATTCACTTCACTGAAAAAAAGGTCAAAGGATGACAATTAAGCATCGTGGCATTTTCCACAGCTTACCTGTGAAGTTAAAAACTCAAGCAAGCAACCGAGAAGCAACCGTTAATAAAACAAAAAGAAACTAAAGACACCAGCCTTTTACAATTTCCAAGTCTCCGTGAACTACTGCCTGTACTCTGCCTACTACGAGTAATTCCCGGATATTATAGTGACACGTCCGTAATCTAGGTAAGTCGATAATTAGGTCGATAACAGGTCGATAACAGGTACTGGTCGATATATGGCCACTTACGCTACCATCAGTGTGCCGGCTGCCAGGGTAACGGCGATTAGGGACCATCCCAGACCTAAGACCCGGAGGCAGTTGCACGCCTTTCTGGGTTGGTGGGGTACTACCGGCGCTTCATTGCAGGCTTTCACCGGTGGTCGTCCATTCTGACGCCCCATACGTTCGTGGCGATGACGGGTGAGTTGCGGTGGACTGGGCCGATGTTGGAGGCCTTCAGGGAGCTATGTGTGTCTTTATGTTATTCTGTATCATTATATGTACCACTTGTTAGTGATTCGTTTGTGTTGGAGTGCGATGCGAGTGGATCGGGAATTGGTGCTGCGTTATCTGTAGAAAGAGATGGAGATCGTCTGCCTGTGGCATTCTTTTCCAGGCAGCTGCACGGAGCTCAAGCAAGATATAGTGCCCAGGAGCTAGAGGGGCTGGCGTTGTTCGAGAGTGTCAAACACTTTGCATACTTCCTGTATGGAAGGAAGTTCGTGGTTATCACCGACCATCGGGGATTGGTCAACTTGAGGGCAGGAAAACAGGAAAATAGAAGATTGTATAACTGGTCCCTTAAGCTGACGGAATTTGACTTTGATGTTGTGTATAGACCGGGTAGTTTGAATGTTGTTCCAGATACCTTGAGTCGGTGCTATGGAGAGTGCGGTGAAACCCCAATTTCGAAGGAGGGGGGTGATGTGGGCTTCCACCTCAAGCAAGCCCACACTCAAGCAGAGAGTGAGCAGAGTCAAGCAGAGAGTGAGCCAGAGGAAGGAGAAGGAGAGGGAAGATGGAGAAAGAGCAAGAAAGAAGAAGGCATATAAGTGGAGAACATTGTTATTTTAATTATTCAGTTTTGTAGAGTCATTTTGCACATGCTCAGTTATGATGTTATCACGTGTGTTTCCTTTTATGTCGAGTCATTGTGTTGTGGGTGGAGTTTTGAACTTCGTATATATATACCACCCACTCGTGTGTTGTAGGGCAGTCTACATTCTATCAAGATTTAGTTAAGACTATTTCGAGAGCTTCGGCATTGTAGATTCTGGTGGCAGCGACAATAAGCTGCCTACCTCGATTGTGAGCGCCACGACAGTTCCGCGGAGCCTAGGACCCACACACTAACTTGTTAATCTATAAATTGAACAATATCTTACCACCATTGCCTGCTTTTTCCTCTCCAACTGAACCTTAATTCATGTACATTTCACATAGTAAAAAAAATTACTTGTTTCAAGTTCCAATTTATTCTTCTCCATCCTTTCTTTAGTCTTGAGATTTGCTGGAATAGCCGTCACATTCAGTATGCTCACCAATTCTATCAATTTTTCTATTTCAATGCTCACAAATGTAAATTCAACAAATTCATAATTTATTGCTTCACAATTTCTTTCTCAGCCTTCTTTTACTCTTTAGATGTATTCTCTCTCTTTCACAGGCTTTTTTTAAACAATACAGAATTAAAAATATTCGGTCACCACTGGGAATCAAACCCAGGACATATATATACATATATGTTATAGTTATGGACCAAAATTGAGGTTTGTGTGCGATTTATAAACTCCAAGACACGAGGGCGCAGCCCGAGTGGCGAGGATTTATAAATCGAAATAATGATTTTGGTTTATAACTATTTTATAGCCCAAACATAAACAACGAGCAAGTATAGCATTAGTTATCTTAGTAATTGTATTAAAGTACCCAAACTCTTCATTATTCCATTTTGCTTTGATCTGCCTTCCACCATAATTATGGTTGCTAAGAACTATGTCAGACTTTTCCCTACTAATACATTTTCTTACGAGCATACCAGACTGTATCTGATTTATAGTTCTTAACGACAAGCGCGGTCGTTCGGGCAACGGGCAATAAATATATATATAGTACTTTTACAAGAGTTAGAGTGTGATGTGGCGAAATATTTGACGAGCAGGGTAATTTATTTACACCGAGCCATAGGCGAGTGAAAATAAAGCCTGAGAGTGAAATATATTGCCATATCACTCTGACGAGTGTAATAAGTGGTTTATTCCCACTAGATATCTTCACTGGAGTAGTTTGTTTTTTTTTTGGTAACTTACTGTGTAAAGTTGGCGAAAACTCACTAGGGGCTCCTCACAACCCCACCTATATTATAGCAGCTGCTCTAACCTTGCTGGGTAGGCTCCACTAGAGTAAAGGTAGCTGTAAAAACCTAGAAAACTTGTAGCCAGGCCTGGTTGCTATAACTACTCTGGTAATGAGCTTTCCAATACAGCCATGAAATAACACGGGTCACGTACCTAAAAATATCATTGTGAAGGTACCTAAAAAATATCATAGTGAAGATATCTAGCTTGGAATAAATATATATACATATAAATATTTATATGTACCCAAATTAACTTCCATTTCATTTTCTGTTTATATTTTGTTCCTATAATGACAGTAAATTTGTCAATATCAATATGCAAAGATCATTTGACTAAATCACATTTCAGTAAGCTATTTAAAAAACTATTTGCTTGAATTACTATACTGATTTAATTCAGACAAAACAATCATCATCATTCTCCTGAATTACTAGTTATACTTTGGACAACAACCAGTATATTGTTCATGAATATAATGCCTTGTCAACTACAGCAAAAAACATTGCTATCAGAATGTGTTTATTAATTTTGCAGAGTGAAACCCTAAAAGTGCCCTTAGGGTAGCCAAATTAATTGATGACATACCAAAGCTAGAAGTCTTATAGAGTAAGTTGCCCATAAATGGCAACACTGAAATGACACTGGATACCCTCAGCACTATGTGGTTGGGCCAGCACTATGTTGTTGGGCCAGCACTATGTGGTTGGCCAGCACTATGTGGCACATGGCTTCATCAAGATCTATTCTTTCATTGGATTAAAACTGTTTACCCTTTTAAACCTCATCAAAATAACACCATACGAGCATAGCTTGAGTTGATCCTGCCTGCCATCTATTACAAGCATCTCTAACAGCTATTACTGTGCATAATAAAGTTTTGTGATTATAATTCGGCAGTTTGGGTAAGCTGTTACAATGAATAAGGCCAATTTAAAATTGTTGCTGACAAATACAAACAATATTATGGTTCTCAGTAGTCCACGACAGAAGGTAAGCCAAAATGTTAGATAATGAGGTCAACTATCCAATGAACCACAATGTTAGTATCCAGAATCACAATTATAAAAAACTCATCAACTTACTGAGTTTCTTCTCTATATGGCCTTTTGTAAGTACCTTAAATTATGGTCTTGTATTAAGATACTTCATAAAATCATCGTAATAATGGTCTGGTTCGGAATTAACTTTATTTGAAACTGCTTCCACGATAGAAACTGCATGTTTTTGAGGCGTACTTGTCAGTGGCAACTTAGAATAATCATCAGGCTCAATCAAGGACAGCCAAAGTAAACTACTGCCGATATCTGTGGGGGAATGTGCAGCTATTCCATCGATTAAATGCTGAGTACAGAAGCAGAGTGCTCTGTAGCGAATATCTGATGCCATTTTGCTGACTTTGCTTAGCAAACGTGGCTTAAGTCTGGCATAGCCAGACCTTTTACCAAACCGCTATAGGAAGCGGTTAGGTAAAGTGTCTCACTATGCCAGACTAACGGGATAGATCAAATGTTAGTGACAGGGAGGGGCCCAAATATATTTAGATCAAAACTTATATATGAATTTTATTAAAATATTAATGATTGATTGTAATGATTTGGACACATAATTTATGAATTAAGAGCATAAATTAGCTGCAGTTGACCAGGAAACTGTATTGTCTGTTAGTGATACATTCGTCCTTATAATTTTTCAATACACTTGGTTTGCAGGGGGAGGGGAGTCCTGGCCCCCTTGGCTCCTCCCCCTAGATTCTCCCCTGCAAACCTTTACTTTCCCAAATTATTGCTCCCGTCCTGTCCTCTCTAATTATTACACAAAGCGTTGAACTTGTAATGGTCTAGTTATTATGATAGACTTAGCTAACTACACCGTCCCAGACAAGAAAAGCAGCAAGTGAATATTTCTGATTAAAATTCTTCTGTTTTAATTTGTACACACAATTGAGCAAGTAGCTATAGCTATAGAGGCTGCACAAAGCTGGCTAAACACTTATGACAGAATTCAGCTCATTGAACGACACTCAATATCGGTGCATTTTATTCATGAAAATAGTTAAATATTTTCCCTTTCTCTAGTAACTTAATTTGGTATGCAAAACAGGTGGTGTGGTGTACTAGCCTGAGCTATTATTATTATTGTAGCTATCAGCTGTTCAACATCTTAACTTATGAAGACTGTATTTACATGTCTCAGATGATTTTGTAGTAGCTAGCTAGTGTAGTAGTGCTGGGGGTTCCCACCTTTAGTGCTTCATTTAAGTAGTTGGTTATAGTTTTGGATATTCCAAACAGATGACAATTTTAACTTTAGTTTAGTTAATAATTCAGATTTAAGTTATTAATTAAGACATCATGTTATTTTGTTCAAGTGTGCTCTCATTAAATACATTAAGACTTACTAGGAGCTATAGCAGCCGAACTTGGATCAAGAGATGTATACTTGGTGTTTAGTTTTGTCAGGACAGCTTCAAAAACTCCAGGTCTCGACTTAAAATATTCGACCACTTTATGATAATGCTTTTTGTATCCTCCTCCACTTTGTCTTCCCACTTCCTGAGCAGAATCTTGGCTCGATCATCATCACACAGTCTAGTTGTGTCTGTCACTTCATGATGAATATTCTTGTTGATGATGCCTTCGTTTAAGCTATGTCTTCATGATTGTGGCGAAAGGTTGACAGAATTTGGTCATGGCAATGACCAATAGTCGTAAGTTCTATATTGCCGCTCATGGCTTAAGCAGTTACCTACAGAATCTAAATAATAACAAACAGAGACAAGTTATATTACAATTGTTCCTATACGCTATTGAAAATTAATTACCACCAGCTAACATTGCAACAACATAAAAAAAATTGAAAAAAAAAGGTTATATTCATGAATTTTCATGAATATAACAAAAAAAATTATATTGCGCAAGTACTCAACAATTTCTTGTAAAGCCTACAAGGAATCTAATAGAGTATCGCTGGCTTTTCTAATTCCAATAAGTTAAAAACCAAGCCCTACAGCCCAACCACACACAACTGCATTCAATCCTTTAAATGGTTTTTAAAGCTTGCCAATGATACTCACACACTTTAGCAGCAGCAAAACTTCAACGTTTTCTGAGTTCACTGAAACCTGCGCACTTACGCTGTATGTTGTTGGGCTTAGCTAGACATAATAATAACCATGTCACAGAGCAACTGTATTTTTCCATAGTTAGCCGGTCTTCTATAAAGAGTTTGTATAAACCTTTACTTGTCTGTCCACTCAGGACGAACTTGTTCGCCTTAGCCAGGTGTAATAATTCTTGCTCGCTAGATTTATCCCACCGTTTTCTCTCCCGTTTCAGGCAGTAGGTTTGGGAGACTTCTTTTTTCCCAGGGCCCAGAGCACCAGTGTGATGTGATGATTCAGAAACCCGCCATCAAATTGACATCATACTTCTTACCGCGTGTCTTGCGTATTATCATTTGTGGGTGTTAATACAGACGGTAATGGTGCTCTGGTAAGAACGATTAGCACAGGACTTTAACAAGTTGCAGATCACATTATTTTGGAGGTGTGGCATCCCAAGGCCATAGTGCTTCCAACACAATGATTATTTCATTATTACTGAAGATTTTATGGTAGCTCAGCCATATGTTTACACAGTAGCTAGCTAGCTACTTTAGTCGTAAAGGTAGTGGAAGTGCAGCTAATAGTCTGTGATCTTAAAAACTATCCCTTCCTGAATTCGCATACTATACACCAGTTGAATCTTGAACTACCAAAGTATTTAGCTAGATGCAAGTCAAGACATTTTACCCACTTAGGACTAAATTGAGTGGTGGAATAGGCATGCTAAGGACCTCCCACACAGTATTTAAGCGAAATGTGCAGTAAGTTCCAGTTAGCTCAGCCATCTTCAGCTGAAGTGAAATGCATTATTCTCTCTATCACACAGATTGTACTCAGGCACAAATGTTTTCCGGGAAGATTACATTGGATTTTAAATTAATGATTCAATCCAATAATAGCTATCAACGAAAACTGTTCACTCATTTAATAACACTTCAACTTAATACTGCAATCAAGTACTGTATAATATTTTATAAGCTGAAATAGTCATATGATAATATTAAGACAATTTATGGAATATTCTATTAATATTCCAATTAGAAATAAGAGACAGTGATAATTTCAGTAGCTATATAAAGAGTAAGTACATTATGAAATGAATGAGAAAAATTATCAAATCTCACTTGCTGTTATACTGAATTGCTCAATGTTTAGATCAAAACTTCCATTTGAAATTCATTAAAATATTAATGATTGATTATAAATGATTTGGACATATACTTTATGAGTTAACAGCATAAATTAGCATGCAGTTATCCTGGAAACTGTATTGCCAGTAGTGATATATTCGTCCTTATAATATTTCAATAAACTTGGTTCGCAGGAGGGGGGGGGGTCCTGGCCCTCTTGGCTCCCCCCACTGGATCCTACCCTGCGAGCTTAACTTTACCAAATTATTGCTCCCGTCCTGTCCTCTCTATTTATTATGCAAAGCGTTTAACTTATGTGATCTAATTATTATGCTACACTTAGCTAACTACTCCGTCCCGGACAAGCAAAGCAGCAGGTGAATATTTCTGATTCCAGTTTTTGTCCCGTGATGGTTTTTGTCAAGGAAGACATTTTTTAGAAAGTTTCATATGAGCTAGTTGAAATCATCAATACATAGCTAGGTCCATCACAAAAACACTCTAATGAGTAAAAATGTAGATTTTAAATTAATTTACTAGTCGAAATGTGATAAGCTAGTAATATTAATCAAAAGAGTAGTCAAAAATTACTCAATATGGATAACTTCTACTAAAATTGCCCTCTGTATATTAATTGAAATAACCAGAGCTAAAATTAAAATACGTAAAATTTGAAAACAAAAACAAAAAATAAAATTAAGATGCGTATGAAAAGTATAATGAAGACATGATATTCATGGTAGCAAAACTATAAATTGAAACAAATGTTAAATACCACTAACTGTGGTATACTCAATCAAAGATTACAACTAGCTATATTAAGTAAAAAGGACTACCACATGTATTCAGACAGTTTTATTAGAGTGGACGAAGTGAACAATCTTTGTTAGTCTATCGACACTTGCTGAGCATTGCTTGAATCCTTCTTTGGTGTAAGCACCAGAGATTTTTCTGTTCACTCTTTTCGTCATGCTTCTAAGGCTTTCTGTACTGGCATAAATAACAAGAATTTCACATAATTTTGACACATACCATGATCCATGTTTCCGGCTTGTATAAGAATCATTTCCAGGAGGAAAGCCAAATCCAAAGAAAAAGCCAGCTTCTTGAGGGATTGTGGCAGTGACCTTGGCATCTCCTGAATTTCTATCTTTCTAAAACTCTAGTCCAATGTTCTCCTGTTCACCACGACAAGATAGCTTTAAAAATATCTTTAGTTTGCCCGAATGTGACACATAATTTTGTGGTGGATGCAAACTCATGAAATTTCACTTCCTAACTATCAGCTCCATAGATAACATCATCTTTATCGCCATGAGTCAGAGTACAGCAGACAAAGTTGTCATTGTTTGAATGGTCTTTAAATATTCAAAAGTTTTCATTAAACGAACTTGGTATATAGTCCCTGCTCCCCTGTTTGGATGGGCTTTATTTGGGTCAAAGGGATGATAAAATTCATAATTGCTGAAAATATGGCAGTATCCTTTAGGAATCTTTTGTCAGCTATACTGTTAATGAACCTGGACTATTTGAACTGCCCATGTTGTAAAATGGTTCCATAACTCTTCTCTATAAGAGACATTTCTTCCTGATTTTTAGTACTCAATAGCTCCTGTAACTTTTGAATGTTTGAAGTGTATGCTTCAATTTCTCCACATCTTTCTTGTATTATTTGCTCACTGATTGCATGTTGCTCCTGTAGCTGTCATATCAGATATGCAATTTCCTATTCCATTTTTTTCATTTGGCTCTCTTTTATGGCCAGCTCACTAAGATAATCCTTACCCTTCAGAAAGGAATTACGTTATTCAGGTGGATAGATCGGGGGATTGCTGAGGTGTTGCTGTCATGCATTGAATTAGTGGGTATCGAGGTATGGTAATTCGGTATGGCTCCATTATTAGAGACATCAGCAAAGATAGGTCCAATAGTGGTAGAAGATAAACATTGTGGGTGGTACATAGGCTGTTGATGATAAACAAAGCCTGTGAGGTCTGGATTATAAAAATGTAACAACATCATGATTTCCAGCTCCACTTCCTGAACTTTTTCATATGTTTTGAAGCCTAACTGATTAAATCGATCTTCAATACAAGAAGTATTGATATCAAGTTCCTCAAACTAAGCAGCCTGATAGTGGACTTCAATTGTCTCATGTAAAGTCGGTATAGAAGCATCATCAAAACAACATGAAATTAATTTTTATGAAGCAAGTATAAGAGAAAGGTTTGCCAATGTCAACATTTTCTTGCCTTCATTTCAGTATTTTTCCACTGCTCCATTGACAATGTCCTAAACTCCAAAAGTTCAGTAAAATTATTGAGAAAACTCTTCAAGTCTTCAATGATTCTGTTCCTACTGTCATCCACCAAGTGTGACAGAGTACTAATACCTGGAGATCACTTAATTCCATTGTTTCCATAATTGGATTAAAATTCCTTCTGGAGTTTATTTTTTTTTTTATATTTACTTTAAAATTTCATGGGCAATGCTCATCGCATCTTTAACAGTGCATTGTTTTATAGTATAACATCAGGCAAAATGTAAATTTTCTTAATAATGGACTAAAATGGCTCTAGGCCCAGCTGCAGATAATCTTGCTGTCTCACCAGATCTTGAACTAGATATAGTTGCTGCACAGACACATCACTGTCCTTTAACCCTTGAAATAGATATATTTAACTGAAGCAATAATTAGTAATGACTACCATAAGATGGTCATAACTTCAGTTGATGCCAATTCTTCCATTTCGACAAATCATCCTGAACTTCTAACATTTCACTAATCCATCTGATAAACACTGCAGCTTGCTCCACATTTTAATATCTGTTGTTTATCAACCATCACAGTGAGGAAAGGTGTTACCTGGATAGATACAGCAATTTCTAGCAAATCATGTAAACTGATTAACCCTTTATGATCTCATTCTGCATATCACCAGACGTGTATTTATCAGTTTAGCATCTTTCATTCAGACAATAAGCTCTTAATTGTTTTTAGCTATTATCATAAGTGAATAGCTAAGTCTCATAAAATTTGAATCTACTGTTCACGACCATCACCATGAAATGAAAGGTCTTGTAGCAAGGAAAGACACATTGGAGATTAACTTCAGCAAACATTTTCATTGAAATTGTCCGTGAATGATTGTTTTTGATATAATAGCAGCATTTCACTGGCATCTATTTTGGTAGCTAGCAGGAAGTCTAATTACCTTCAAGACTGACTCTTGTGACACTAGATACTTACTAGTATGCTTTGTGAATTCTGCAATTTCAAATTTTGACTACATTGATTCTTCTTTTATATGCCACAACACATACAAAGCAGAACGCAAAGATCTCTGACTTTATCATAATGAAGTCATGGCTACTTTCCAAAACACTGTGGTTAAATATTGTTTCACCTCTGACTTTTTGGGAATCTCTAAAGTGTGATCGTTGTCACAATTGTGAGCTATGGCTATAGACCTCCAGAACTGTGGGAAAAGTCATCAAAATGTTGACTTAAATAAGCCAGGTTACTGGGATATTGCTTGGGGCAGCTCTGCCCTTCCTGTTCTTGTATATTTCTGGAATCTCTAAACCACATAGTAAACGAATCGTGCCAGGGGGGTCGGAAGCAAATACAAAGTGGTGAGGCAAATATTAGAACGTTTAATTGATATTTACAAATAATCACGGCCAATTATTAGCCAAGAAAATTAGTTGTTTTTTTTTTAAGTTTCAAACATTGTTCAAGAAAATTTAATTTGTTTACAAATAAAAAGTTTCAATCACATGTTTTAGTATCAGTTGCCACAAATTTCCTAAAAATCTGTTCTCTATGATCACTTCCATGAATAAATCGGTTAGCGCTTTCAATCAAGCTTTGATCATCAGTAAGATCTCGATGAATATGCAAAGTCATGATGTGATTCAGCCTGTCTTGAGCCATTGTCGAACGCAAATACATTTTCACTCTTCGTGAAGCACTAAAGGACCTTTCACTGACAGCATTAGTTGCTGGTACATATTACAAGTAGGAGTTAAAAAATTGACACACTTCAGATAGAAGTTCTCGCTGAACTGGAGTCATTGCTTTGAAGAATTCAGTAACATCAGTGATTTTAACAGAGGTTTGAGTTGGAATGAAATTAGCTCTCAGTATCTCTAGCTGAGTTCTTGAACTGCTTTTAGAATAAGATTTTGAACATTATGAAAAACATTATAACAAGGCCGATTAAATCGATCAGTAATAGAAGTGGTGATGAGATCCAGTGCTTCAAAGTAGATAGGTCTGTAGTAGTCCTCTGGTGTTTCAGGAAAAACACTCTCTGCATCTCCTTCTAATCTTCAAGGAGCTTTACGACGACGTGGTAAACCTGGTGGTGAAATACTAAAATGTTCAACCTCTTTACAAATCTTTTCCCAAAATAACTTAAACATGTCATCAGAACGTATAGATTTAAGAACTTTCAAAGTCATGGAGGCCACTTCCTGACCTTCCAAGGCTGATATGTCACTCTTTTGCAATGCTCTGCTCAAGTTATCACTGTGTTTAAGAATCAAATGCCCTAAACAAATTCCAAAATAATAATCAAAAGTCTTCATTTGAGATTCAACTCCATTTATACGAACCTTCGTTTTAGTGTCTTTCACTAAGTCAATAGCTTCTTCCCACAATTCTTGAAGAACTTCAAAATTGTTCAATGGATAAAAAAGAAAACAGATAAGTATACATTTGGTGATATGCAAAATGAAATGATTAAAGTAATGGCACTTCAAGTCCTTCAAGAGGTTGCCAGTTCAATTCATTCAGCATCTTTTGTTACCTTGATGGTTGATGAAACAACTGATGCTTCAAATCGTGAGCAAGTTGTATTGCGTATTCGTTGGGTTGATGCTAACTTTGAAGTCCATTGAAGATTTCATTGGCTTGTTCATGGTGGATGTATTTGATGCTGATACAATTACTGCAGTAATATTTGATATTCTTAGGCGTTTAAATCTTTCTATTGCCAAAGTAAGAGGGCAGTGTTACGATGGTGCTGCTATAATGTCAGGTAAAAATGCTGGAGTAGTTGCTATAGTATTAAAAGAAGAGCCTAAAGTTTTGTACACACACTGCTCCATCTTGTTGGACAAAGAACTCTAACACCAGGTGTATCAGGGGCCAACTCACTTTTCAGTTTCTCAAACAATGTATCTCTGTGGGGTCTTCTTTATAAGTTTTGTGATTTCACGAGTTGTATCAAGTGAATCTTTCATAATTTTAGAATGTTTGATTGCATCTCCACATGCAAGGCTGAGTGAATGGCCATAGCAGTTTGTGTACAAAGCTTTAGGCTCTTCTTTTAATACTTTAGCAACTACTCCAGCATTTTTACCTGACATTGTTTGATCACCAGATGTATACTTATGTTTTCTTTTTTATCCATTAAATACCTAGAGTCATCTTCCCCACAGAGTTTAAGCAATTGCATGTAATTGGAATTACTTCTTCAGAACTGCATCATTATAGCATCTACAGGACTCATTGTTTGGAAATTTAACACATACATCCTTCCAATTAGTGTAGCCAGATGAAATATAGGTGGTTTCAAGATTACTTACTGAATTAAGCTTATTCTCAGAGTATGCTTTCACACAAATGAAGCAGAATGCTGCATCCATATCTTCACAATAATGAAACCATGGCCACCTTTGGAACCACTAGGGCAAAAACGATCTTTTTACGACATTTTTCTTCCCAAATTCTCTCCTTGGGAACTTGAAAGGAGGAGAGGATGGCTGGTGCAGCTCTGTTCCAACTACTGGCACTTGCAGCTTTCAAGGCTTCATGGATAATTGAATGCAGCCAAAACTTTAGTAGCTAGTTGACTGTATTGTAGCTCTGGCTACACTCACAATTGTGGTTAGCTAGGTAGTGGTAAGGTTAGTTCACGATGCTCTTCAATATAATGTAATCACAACTACTAGCTGAACAAGAACAACAACTAAAAACTGACTGAATGACTGGTATCATAGACATGCTCAAGGTGGGGTGGTGAAAGTAAAGTACACAGGAAAAAAGAAAAAAAATTGTGTGCAGGTAGACTTCCACAAGTTTATATAAATTGAAAGTGAATAAATTGAATAGAATACTTATTTGAGTTTGGTAAACGAAGTCAATGGTGTGGAAAATTAAGTAATCATAGTTCACCTTTGGACTCCAACATCGATGCCATTTTTAACTAAGCTAAAAAGCAACATGATAATAAACGCTTACGCAAACAAAATCACGCCCACTTCGATAAAAAAGTGGTGAGGCCAAAACCTCACCAGCCTCAGTGGTTCCGACGGCCTTGTGCACACAGTTTTTACAGCCATTGTATATAAAAAATGCTGATGTAAGCAACAAGTGCATCTAAATCTTTAAAGGTGAAATCAACAATAGCATGTATCGATGAATGTAACAGAAAAAATATACACAAACAATAGCTAGCTATTGGATAATGTTATTTCTATAGGTTTATGATCCTATCAATGTTAGAGTTACTTAGAGCTTCTTGGAGAGCTTCCAAAGTAGCAAAATCTTTACTTCCCCTCGTATCTCCAGGGGCCCACTGTAGCCATGCTGAAATTACATCAGTAATGAAGTAACCATCCTGAATTCGTACAAGGCTGCTTGCGATGTTTTTAATTTCATATGCCTTGAACCCAAGCTGCTGTGCAATATGTTTCCACTGTGACTTCACTGGTATCAATTGCTCTATGATTTTCCCATAATGATCATCTGTCAGCCAAGTTCTCGTACCAGTCTCTACAATTTATAGATTAATAATAGTTTAGTTTCATTATTTTTCTTCCAATGAATATATTATAATAAAAAAAATTTAACAAAAAAAACAACAAAATACACAAATCAAAACTAGCCAATCTTCCACTAAAAAAAAATACTAATACAATGTCAAAACTGAAAGATGTCAGAAATACAATTACAGTTAAATACTGAATATCAGGAAAACATCAAAGATGGACTTTTTGTATAAATAAAAATCTAACTTACGTGTCTGTGAAGATTTAACTTTAATCTGAAAAAAATAGAATAAAATAATTTTAGTATAGGGAATGGTATTGTAATTATATAATGTATAAAAAAATTATATATAATATACATTTTTAAAAACTCAAATATTATACATAATAAAATTGTCAAAATGATACCTATATGCAGAATGAATGTATTGTTTGTTTATATTTTCTAAAATAATAAGAAATAAATAATTATATACTTCATTCTAATTTAGCTTAAGAAGTATCATGCACAGTATTGAACTAATAATGACAAGATATTGAATATTCAAGAACTGATGGTATTAGTATTACCCAAAAAAAGTAAAATTAGATGCTAAATTACCTCATTAAGCACTGATTTTAAAGTCATTCTGGAACCTAGCTCTGTTACCAAATCATCTATATCAGTTTCTGTCAACATAGAAAACGCTTTGCCAGAGATTTTATTTTCTAAAAAATATAATTACAAAAATAAATGATAAAGCAGTAAAACTACTCATTAAATTAATCATTTCATAGACAATGTGATTACATATTTGTCAATTAAAATGTTGGCAAGACTGATTTAAGCAAGTGTTATGTGCAAATATAACCCAGAAAAAATTATATTTAAGGGTGCCCGCACACCGCCTATGCAATTTTTTGTTGATGGTTGCTATGTAGTTGGGCGGAGCCCGACCTCTTCTGAAGGGAGAGGTCGGGTAACAAGCCTATACCCGGGTTTGTTCTGCTGAGTCAGCTAATTTCCTTAGCATTTAACCACACTTCAATCTGATTGGACTGC
>WLWI01002991.1_pt1 | contig 14559 bp, 9 predicted proteins | sample 6701501 | NCBI WGS metagenome assembly WLWI01 (sample SAMN12718690, study PRJNA515312) | sponge metagenome | isolation source: marine sponge | host: Mycale hentscheli | place: New Zealand: South Island, Marlborough, Capsize Point | collected 2014-11-01
AGCCATAACTCATTACATTGGTACAATATTAATTCCTGAGTAGAATCAATTTAAAGAAGAGGGTGCTACCTTATGGAAAACATACTATTTCATCACTGAATTCAGCAGTAGCTAGCGGTCAGAGTTTCGCTGCGAAGTTAACAAATAAGGCTAATGTAAGTGGCGAAATTTCTAGTGACAGAATAAAAGCGGCTATATGTATACTCTTCATGTTTCTACAGGTGGCATATTATGGAAAGGTTTGTATAGGGAGTCGCAATCAGAGTATGGAAGTCCTAATCAATATAGGGTCTGCAGATTTGTGGATTCCGTCAAGTCACTGTCAGTTCAGAGAAGCTGCTAAACTTGCATTTAAACGTTGCCATAAGTGCATTATTTTCTATTAGAATAATGGTAAATAAAAAAAGAAAAAAAGAAAAAAAGAAAAAGAAAAAAAAAAGGGCAGGGCATAGCTAATGAGGCTGATCAGTGCAGCATCAATATTATATTATATGTAGAATTTAAAGAATTTAATTAAACTTTTATGTTCAGTAAGTAAGTGTACAGCTCTATTTTCTTGTGTGGCAATAGTATACACTTTAATTGGTTCTATATAAATATATATATAACACATATACATAAATATAAAGTAATTATTATATATTTATATATATAGTACTTATTACATGAGCCAGAGCGAGTATGATATGGTGAAATATTTCAAGACCAAGCTAATTTATTTTCACTCCCCTTTGGCTAGTGAAAATAATGCCTGAGAGTGAAGTATCTAGCCATATCACTCTGACAGAGTGTAATAAGTGGTTTATTCCACACTAGATATCTTCACTGAAGCAGTTTGTTGGTAGCTCTTGGTGTAAAATTGGCCATAAAACTCACTAGGGGTTCCCCACACCCCCAGCTGATGGGTAGGCTCCACTAGAGTAAAGGTAGCTGTAAAAATAACCCTGAAAACTAGTACCCAGGCCAGGCCAGACCTGGTTGCTATAAAATAGGCCTGCTGCAACGCAGCCATGAGATAACACTAAGTATGGTAAGTGAGTTAACATTGTGAAGATATCTAGGGTGGAATCAATTATATATAATAATATAATAGAAATCCAGCTGTGTATAGAGTTAGTACAGTTTACTGGTTGCCATTGTGGCTATGTTCAGTGATCCTGGCCAGTATTGAATGAGTCCCTGACTTGTGTTGAAGCAAATGTTTCCTACAATTTTAAAAGGACTTAGTCTATGAAATTATATTTGTTGTTACCAATTAAAATGTATAGTAAATGCCAGGTCTTGTCAGCAAATATGCAGCTGGGCAGCCTCATCAACCAATACAACTACTGGGAGGCAACCAGCTGGTGCAGATGTTGTTGTTGTTGTTTTTTTCATTGGGACTTAAATATCTAATAATTAAGTCATTATATTTATTCGTACATTGACTTTATAATCTATTAAGTATTTTGGATAACAAAGGCACCGGTAGTATGAGGGCCAATAGTTCATAAACATTTAGTTAAACTGCTTGAGGCATATAATTTAATGAAGAGTACTGCTGGAAAATCTGTAGTGTGCTTGAGAGGAAACTATGTAGTAAACTCCTCTTATTCTGGAACAAAAATTACACTGGATTTGTAAAACATGAGTAGAACATTGTCTGGCATAGCCAGACCCTTTACTAACTGTAACTGCTACTCAGGGAAGGAAAGAGTCTGGGAACATACAATGCAATGACTTGTTCAGCAGCACCCCAAAAAGGATGCTCCTATTATCACATTCCAGCAAGCTTGCGGTATACCACCGCGTGATGTCAACATCATATCCGGGAGGATGAGAACATTGCGTAACTTCATAAAACTGGTAAAGTTGTTTTTCTTAGGTGATTTATTAGCACTCCTGGCAAGCAATTACCGTATGAGCATGAATAGGAGATCTGCTACATTGGCTACCGCAAGCGTTGGAGTGTGATAATTGGAGCATCCTTTTTGGGGTGCTGCTGAACAAGATGTTCCCAGACCCTGTCCTTTCTCGCGTAGCAGCTACGGTTGGTAAAGGGTCTGACTCCGCGAGACTAAGTAAAACTTAGCAAGTTGTATATGGTACATGTGGTTTGTATTTTGTTCCAGAATTCGAGTTTACTGCATGGTAAACTATGCAGTAAATTTACAGTACACCTCAGTAAAACAAGGCCTGGCAAGCAGTGTTACAACAACATTTTATTTAAAGTAATTGTAATTACTACTTATAAACTACTGTCTAGCTAATGGATTCAGGGAATCAGATTCCACTACTCTTTTTCAGTCTTCGGAATCATTTCATTTGGAGTATGACAAGATATTTGGATGTAATGTATAAGTACAAAAGCTTAATTTGTTTATTAGCTATGGATAGCTAATTGTAAAAAAAATATTATTTGTAGGAAACTAAAGAATGATTAAGTCATAGTTTGGTGATAAATTGCATGACATAATTATTTGCTAATTCTTTATTACATAGTTTGTACATACAGATCAGTATTGCTTGCAAACACTAGTTGTGTATTCCATAATATTATATTTATTCACACAATTTATACATGTAAATAATATTTATTTATGTAATATAATATTTATTCATGTAATATATATATTTTTCAAGTAATTATAATATTTCACTCTGATGAAGTAATACTGAATTGTGAGATTATGTTTTATCATTGATAATAACTTCAGACTTTCATATACTTTCTCTCTAGCTGTAGTTAAATATTATTGCTTGTGTGTATTTATAGAGATAGTTATGACAATGATCAAGGTGGTAAGCTAATTTTGGGGGGCACTGATCACAAATTAATGAAGGAGCCATTTCATTACTTTAATGTTACGGGAATAAAATTGTCTGTAACGATGGACAAGTATGTAATAACTTATCTCTGCTGTTTTCCTACCATTTGGTTATATTATTTTAATAATATGTGCATATACACACATACACTATATTTGTTCCACGTGTCAGAGTGTGATATGGAGTAATGTTTCACGAGCTGGCTAATTTATTATCATGAGCCAGAGATGAGTGAATAAGAGTGAATATCCAATGTAATAAGTGGTTTATTCTAAGGTAGATTTCTTCGCTGATGTAGTTAGTACTAGAGGACTGGTAATTTATTGGGTAAAGCTGGCTGTAGGGGCTCCTCACACCCCCAGTTGATATTTTAACAGCAAGGTAGCTGTAAAAACCAGGAAAACTGGTAAGCTTGGCCTGTTGCTATAAATACTACGGTAGTGATCATGTGCAATAGAGTAAAATAACACAGTGAAGTCTCAAACACTTCAGAAGTATAAAATAAATTTCACAAGGTAGGAATGCTGCATTGGTTATATAAAAATGAAAGGTGAAAGTGGGTTTGTATAAGTATGGATGATAACTTACATAAACTACTATAGATATACATGAAGATAAACAAATAACTTCATACGTGCAGTGCATATTTTGTTGGAGAGAATCATTCAAGTAGTTGCCACAAACCATTTAAAAAAATGTAAACAGTAACCATGGCAACAGCTTTACAATAAATACTAATTCATACTAGAAGAAAGCAATATGTTAAGTCTACTATATCCATTCTGCAGTCCTCCTATAACATTAACCTTGTCTGATGTCATGATACCGGTACAGTTATATACTGCATGTGGTAGTTGTCCAGCCTGGACCCAGGTATTAGTCTCAGGGACATAGCGCTGGATGGTGGACACTGACTTCTTACTCTTCATGTCCAAACCACCAACTGCCAGTAGAGATCCTCCAATGTTGAGTGGACAGGATTCTGTACAGTTGAGTGAAGGTAGTTTGTTCCATATGTTGGAACTGTCTGATGAGCAGTGTGAAACAAGAGCTTCCAGAGATACACTATAGACATCAGGACTCCAATACACACCCTTACACTCTCCCCCCATGAGGTACCAGTTACCTCCTGTTGTAGTAGACTTCATCATGCTCCACGGTGTTGGTGTAGATGGTCTAGTGGACCACTGCATGTTGGATACATCAAGTACCTCAACAGTTTGTAAAAATTCTCCATGGTAACCACCAGTGACCACCAGCCAATGTTTATATGAAGTAGCTGAAGGCATATAGCGAGCAGTAGACATAGGAGGGAAGGGGCGTGTCCACTGGTTGCTGTCAGGCTGCCACTCTCCTAGCTCACTGCTTTCATAGAGATATCTATCCAGTCCTCCCACCAGAACAAGTCTGCTGTTGATGGTAGTCATAGCAAACTCCCTGGTACTGTATGGAGGTAGAGTGTGCCACTGGCAAGACTGTGTGTTGTAGGCCATCACTATGTAGGCATTCTCATCGATGCCAGTCTCTCCTCCTCCAACATACACTGTATCATTTATCTCTACTGATTGGATGTATCCACTCATAGCCACTGGCATGTTAGGACCACGCCTCCAGTCTAGCTGAAGTGGGAATATATAAATAACAATAATTGCTTGATAAATACATTTTATAAAATTATACTGAAATAAATGAGATCGCTTTGTATAAAAAGAAAGTGTACATAAAAAAGCATATAGTCATTCTCAGCTAAAGAAATTAATTCATGTATTAATATTAGTGTTGCAAATAACAGCATTAACAATAATGGTGAAGATCTCTTAGAAACTATTCTAAAATTTTGTACAAGGATGGGGCATTAGCTACCTATAAATAGCTTGAGACTACTACACAGTAAGAATATCATATTCTTTCTTGTTCAAGTATCAGGATAAACATTGAATACTGAAATATGTATTACTATCAATATTAATATGAATAACAATTGTTATAATGTAATTGAAGTAAAAAGAACTTTAACATTGAAAACACACTTACTGTAGCTATATCCTTGAATGATGTATTTTCTGATATTGTGTATTTTTGTAGGTCTTTGGGAAGTTGTTCCACTTCCAATTGGAGCACACACTTTTCTTTCTGATGAAGAGACTCTAATTGGATTTTCTCAGCAGCTAATTGTTGGTTTGAGGAATTCAGCTCAGTTTTCTCTTTTTCTTCAAGAAAACTTGAGTGTGTAGCAATTAAATTCTTTTTTTTATTTTCTAGCCTAGAATTTGCTGCTGTTAAATCTTCTTCAAGTTTCTGCAGAAACACAAGGTGCTGTGTAATGGACTGCTGCTATCAGATAGAACATTTGAAAGTTTTATGCTATAGATAACAGAATGTCATTCTCCAAATCAAATACATTTCCTTTCATTTCACATAATTTTATATTGTGGTTTATGAAAGTGCGTAGTCACTATGATTATCAGATGTTCAGTTTAGAAGCCAATAAATTTTAGAATTGGGTTGTTATCTTTACTAATGTGAGTCACAAAAAACTAGCAACATATGTTGGAATACCTGACTGGTCAAGAATAGATTGTCAGTATTTCCAGAACAAAAAACATGGAGAAATGACACCCACCAACATGTCTACTAAATAAAATGATGAATTTTGGGACTGGTTGGCAACTATGCAAATGTTTTTACAGTTTGTTTATGAATCTGACTAGGAAAGTTGAATCCAATAGCTATAATTCCTGTTTACTATACTTTATATGCAATTGCCAGTTGACTTTTTTAAAATGGTGCTTTGTGCATGGAAATTTAATTGTATACATCAAGCAAAATCTATAGATTAAGAATAAACAAATACTTACCTCAAATTCTTTGATTCTTTCTTTCGATTTTTTAACGTGAAGTACATGAGACACATTTAGTAATGTTCCATCATAAATTCGATTCATCTCCTTCTTCATTGGCAGTAGTATTTCTAGTATTTGCTCAGCAGTAGGTCTTGTTGGAGGAGTATTGTGCAGGCAATTAATCACCATCTCTACTAGAATAGGATGAGATTCCAACAACTGATTCTCCAACTTCTTCATGTACACCTCACGACGCTCTACTTCAGTGCGACCAATTACTCGACCAGAATTGAGTGGATCTTCTTGTGTCGCTGAAAGCAAATCTTGAGGAAATATCTATCATAATAATAATTTTGTACTTTTAATATATAAACAATGTTATATACATTTATATAATAAACGTTGATATATACATTAATTATACATATAAACATTCCATACAATAACATAGATGTCAATCTTAACTCTCGCCTAAATATGAAGTACATACCTGTGTCAACACATATAGAGCAAGATGTCCGAATGAGAACATGTCTAGAGATGATCCATATCTGTGAGTCTCAGTAAGTGCCTCAGGTGGCATATACACTAAGGTGCCAGGAAGTTTAGACATGGTTTGAGCTAGTTGAGCTGGCCTCAGATCCAGGATACGAGAATTCCCCATGTCTGTGATCTTGGCTGTCAGAGATGAGGTGAGTAGAACATTTCTTGCTGTTAGGTCTCTGTGGACTATTGGTGATGGCCTACCATGAAGGTACACTAGTCCACTGCATGTGTCGGTGAGAATGGCGACCTTCAATGGAAGCGGAATGTTGGGGGAACACTCCAAAAGGTCATCCACACTCATTTCTAGCTTTTCCATCACCAGTAGAGGTAGTTCAGATCCCTCAAGAAAACACAAACCAAGGAACTGTGTTATGTTAGGATGTCTAAGACCTGCCATGAGTTGACATTCTCTGCGATATTTTTCAGTAGTATTTCGAAGTCCCTCATTCAAAGGGTCCAACAAAAGATCATGCAAACATTTTGCTGCACAGGAGACCTTGTTGTATTCTACCTGCAATTTCAAGGAATGGATATAGTCACAGAGCAAAAAAAAAAAAAGGCTGAAGGTAGTACCATAGCTGTGAGAGTAAATACACTTAAAGTAGTAAAGAGAAAATAGACAATCTATTTTCATGAATGCCAGAATTGTTGGTATGCCTCTCTCACTTTCTCTCTCTCTCTATATATACACAGTAAAATTTCTATTAATGACCTCTCCAAGAAGGTACTGACCTCTGTGGAGTGACCAAATTGCGTGCTCCCAATTGCAACTACAACACAAATAGTGTGTTTTACCCTCTAAGAAGCAAACACATCTTATCTCCAACCAGTGACCAATTTCTCAGCCCCAACTTGCTCAAAATGAATGTATTTGTCATCAAGTGACCAAAGGCCACACCTACTAAAAAATTGAGAATAGCGTACACTTACTACTTATATGGTAACCTATCTTGTCTGGGACAAAAGGTCTCAGCTAAATGATAGATGAATGCTTGATGCTTGTAGCATCAAATTGTTATCTCCCTATTCTGGAAAGGTTATTTTATATCTACAGAAAATTGCATCTCCAGCACCACCAGAGTTGAAGAAAAAATGGTTGCAGGTAGTACCTTAGCTGCGAGAGTAAATACACTTAAAGTAGTAAAGAGAAAAACAGACAATCTATTTTCATGAATGCCGGAATTGTTGGTATCCCTCTCTCACTTTCTCTCTCTATATATATATATATATTTACACAGTAAAATTGTGGTGCAGAAATAGCAAGTTACCAGTACACACTAGAAGGCAATTGAGATTATTACTTTTCCAGAAACAGGATTTCTTCAAGATAAATTCTCATCAGGAGACCATTCAGAAAGCCACAGTAAGACATTCATCAATTTATTGATGTATTTTTAATTCAAATTTCACTAACTCTATCACAAACATTATTAAATCAAGCAAATAATACCTTTTACAAAAGAACCTCTGAGAAAGGATTTAAAACTACTGCCCATATCAAGTCACACTAGTTTCAATGCATATTCTATCATTAAAATTAATATGAAGGTTACTAAGGACCTCGTGTATTCACTACTCATTTCATTTGTAACCTGAAGAATGTGCATCAGATGCTGAATCGTTGGTTCAATAATAACAGAAAAAATAATATATATTAGTTCCTGCAGATTTCCATGGTACCGCACTCTAACTTTTTTTAGAACAGAAAGTGCTAAAATTGTATTACAGTGATGGAACTGCAGTAACTAGCTAACAAGTATATATAGAATATTGTAACCTCAGATTTTGAGCTGAGGATGCGGAAGAATTATAGTGGGAGAAAGTCTTGCTCGGAGAACACTGTGCACGAGCATTAGTTGACACTATTTCTATATGTGTGTCACCTATTTTGCCTTACGTTCAGGACAAGAACGCATACTGGCATAATGGTTTGGTAAAGGGTCAGGCTACGCCAGACTAGACAAGAACACCAAGCACTACGACATAATCCTCTATCACAAATACAGCACACTCACCAAAGCTACATGGAGGAAGTATAAAAAAAGAACTAAGAGAGGCATGATTTTAAACACACTCATATGCGCTATACTCTTTCTGCATTCTCATTGTTAATGACACCTTGGTTCAAGGTTCACTGGGGCAAGATGAGTGGACAATATTCTGTATACTCGTTAGTTCAGTTCTATCACTGTAGTACTGTTTTAGCATATCCTTTGGTTCTAAAAAAGTTTGAGTGCGGTACCACAGAAATTTACGGGATTTAGAAACTACTCAAATAAGGCACCAGGCTGTAGCGTCCAAATTTGTCAGAGCTTCAAAAAGGCAGTAAAAAATTAATACCTAAGGTATTTTCAAAACTATATTTCTTGGGAATAAGACGCAGCAGTATCCCCCAGTAGGTGTTTTCTAAGTGCTGCCAGGCGTGATGTCTCCTTTGTTGACATGAATTGCTCCTTTATTGTAGTATAGTCACATTCTACTTAATATTGACATGCAGTCCGCCTCTATGTCAATATTAAGTAGAATGTGACTATACTACAATAAAGGAGCAATTCATGTCCACAAAGGAGACACCAGAAGGAGAATTCACTGAGTTGCCAAGACAATATTACAAACTATAGCAAGGATCCCGCCACACAGAGGTGCTTGATGTATTGGAAAGTGACAATGCAGTAGCACAAGTTATCTTGCTCAGTTATCATCCTATACTTTTAGTTAAGGTTACATATGTTTCCCTCTCCTGCTCTCTTTTTCTGAACTATCTGAGCTTTTCTTTTTCCCCACCTCTCTTTTCTTCAGCTCTTTCTTCTTCAGTCATCCCACTTTCCTTTTTCTCTCTCTGCTGCTTCTGAATTTCTGTCCTGCTATCATGACTGTGAACTTAAGATTTGCGAAACTTGTTTTTTCGTATTTTCGCCTTCCTTTTGGAAACTAATCCCCGCCTTTTCTCGTCGATTCCATCAGCTTTTTAGTTTTATCGCTTGCCTTTTTGCCTTCTTTTCCATTCCATTTTAAGCCTACGCCGCCTTACCCCGCCGATTCCACATGCTTTTCAGTTACAATTAATTCCTTTTACGTTCTCTTTCCTATTTTCTCCTTCCTTTTTGAAACCTACCGCCTTAACCACTTTCTACTGAATGTGACGACACTTTACCTATGATGAGATGCTGATACTTTACCAAACCATAAAAGCTCATGTATTATTCATGAATACATACACTGTAGGTCACAGTGATAGTCGTCATTACTGACACACAAGCGTATAAAAATGGCGAGCAAACCTGTGCACAAACGAAATACTTCAATAAGAATAGAATTTATCAGTCCATTTTCTAAAAGTATAAGTAGGTAGCCGTTGTGACCATACTTTATTTTCTGTATAATATGGTCTCTAATACATTCTGACTGTCTGAGTTACCAGTAGCATTTGACAAGCACTCATAGCTACTATAAACGGCTGAGTTTAAAAAAATTACGTCTGGTAAAGGGTCTCAAAAATTACGTCTGGTAAAGGGTCTCAATATCATAGTAATCTTTACTCATAACATTTTGCGCCTTGAAAAAAAAAAGGAAGTTCTAAAGAATTACTGCACAGTTTTGAGTCTAACAGTAAGTTTTAAGACTAAGTGCATCTTTTGGCATTTAGAAACAACCCTGATACAAAGGAGTAAACAATTAAATTTCCTTGAATGATACGGGATCGCTAAACTGAAAGATTCTGTTTAGTTGAGATATGGGAAGGGGTGTACCACAAAACGAACACAAAAATGCAAGGGTCAAAGTACAAAATGACATATGTACATTCACAAGTATATAAAAAACAAATATCCCCTATTCTCATTTGTGTTACCTCTGATAGTGTCTCACTTCACTCACTCGCCAACTCACTTCACTCACTCGCCAACTCACTTCGCTCACTCGCCAACTAGTTAAAGAGAACCTGACAACTGAATTCAAATTCCTAGAGAGAGACATGGACAGATATTTATCATTTAATGAATCCATCCTTGGCCTGGTTGTCAGTACCGTAACGAGAAATTTAAAATGGAGGAGGTAAAGAGATCTGATTCTGGTTCACAATGACTGTGCAGTGCTTAACTGATTTAGAATGTAGTGATTGCTCCTAACAATTGAATCAGAGGGACACTAAGTGCAATTGGAGGGACACTAAGTGTACACTAAGTTTATAGTGTCCCTCTCTGAAGGATCTAAGCAGTTTAAAGTTCCTCTGTAACAATATAAAACTATTATTAGCTATGTTCTAAAACATGGAATGAAATGGAACAGCAGCGAAAGGTTCTGTTAGCTTGTCCATGATCCATGTGAGTATTTCATGTCACAGCTGGCTTGTTGACAGAGATGTGTAGCTATAAAAATCAAGTACAATTAATTGTACAATGTACAATTGTAGGTAATTATTACATGCTCTGAAGCTGAAAAGATCCTTCAACAGTGGCTTATGTAACTAATAGGAATTATCAAAGTGAAATGAAGCAAAATTTGCACTATTAATGGTTGGACATTTTGATTTAGTTGTAGTTCACAAGCTAATCCACTAAAACTGAAGTCATTTCCCTCTCAATAAAGACAAACCAAAATTAAATCTGTGTTAGCTATATAGCTATTGTTACAGGCAACTTTCCCGCTGAATATCTCAAATGTAGTACTCAAACATAGAGGCAGAGAGGGCCATTGTCTCCTCAAAACATTTCAATCTAGCTTTCAATTTCATATTCTTGACATATGTAATTATAGAAATTGCTCCACATTAAATTATTGTTGCTTGTTACAACTAAGGAAAAACTTTTATGGAGGGGCATTTTCATCCTATACAATTGATGCAATAGCTGCATTACACCAGCTAGTAGAAATTGGGTATCTCCTCCAAGATTGTTAGTGCTCACTTTCGTCAAGTTGATTTTTCCAAGAGGAAGAAAGGTAAATTGTTGTAGCCATATCTTAGCTTGTTAGCTAGATGGGATTACATGTTCGGAACGTTCGGTCGCCGTTCGGTTCCGCATTCCAGAATCCCAGCAATATGTATTTATCTAACTTGCTACATGAAGAGATAGCTACACAATCTAGGCTGACTTACTTCTACTACAGAGCCGTACGATCCAACCCCTAGAGTCTTCCCTGTAGGTACAACTTTATTCAAAATATACTGCTGCAACTGAGGGTCATTACTAAAATTTCTGGACAATCCACCTGATCGTCGCACAGCCATTGTGTAGACAACTGCTAAAATACCACGCCCTCCTACTTCCTTTTAAGATCATAATAATGGGGATATGAATTTGTTGTATGCAATAGCAATGAATATTGTACGAACATGAACGAATATGAGGCGTGATGATACAGCCTATAGATAGAACACAGTCTCGCGAGCCAGACCCTTTACCGACCGCTCAGTAAAGAAAAAAAAATGCTCGCGGGGCTATGACATCAATGTAAATTCTACCCCACCCCGATCCTAGGAGTGATACAGAATTTTAACGGGGAAAACAACAACGAAACAAACAGATTAAAAATACAGTAGCAGCTATGTATCAAGCGGTAGGTTCTATCTAAGCTACAATATTGGACTTGGACACAGTGTGGTGGCACACCTCTTGGAGTGGGGTGAGGGATTGTTGACTTACTCTCACTCCCCTTACATTAACTTAAAATATACATAGAATAGTACTGAGCTTGTGTAGTCTCCAAGGGGTTAGCTGTTCTTAGTCAAATTAACTTAATATAAAGCTTGCCATCCCTAATAACTTGCACACTTTTCTCGTAAGAGGCAAAGACACAAAAAAAATACCTACTTAATCACTCAGCCACGTCAGAGGAAAAATCAATAAAACAGAGCCTCAGACAATAAGTAGAAGTGAGAACAAATGAGAAAAGTTAAAATTTTATGAAAAGTTTAAGCCTTCTTTTGAAAATTGAGATAGACACGGCTTTTGCAATATATTTGGTTGGCATCAGTAAACCTCTGTACCTGGACTTGCAATACTCCAAATGTAACCTTTACTGGTAGCTATAGAAAAGTGGCTCTCATAAAAACATTAAACTAATATCAGCCTGAAGATATTCAGACAACCCAGTAAACAAGTTTCTAGATATTTCACCTTTAGACGAGAAGAGAGAATACCAGACTGTGGCACTTGGCCGAATCTTAAAATATGCATAGGGGCTTTTAGCACATCTATCTCACATGCCAGACAGACATGTAGCACATTACCACACTGGGAAGTGAATTAACTAGAAAAAGTAATGAGTCATTAACTAATATACCAACACACATATTTTACAAGGTTTTTACCATAAAGTGGGAATGCACATTTTTTACTCATTACCAGATTCATTAGCTATAAATCATTGTGTAGCTTCTGTGATGTTTTCATCAATTCTAAAATTTAACTTAAATAGTTCAATGTTAAAATAATATAAATTAAAATTTAATTTAAAAATCAAAGAAAATGTAGCAAACAGATATTGATTCTAGGAATTTACGACATTCTAAAAACAAAGAAATAACACTCTATAAAAAATAGCAACTTAGAATGTATTAAACATCTCAGTGAGCATTATGACAGATTTTATATGAAGAATTTTTTGCAAACCCAATGTCTCCTTAGAGAGCTTTCCTTTACAGATTGTTAGAAGTGAAGGAGGTTGGATCTGACAAAATTTTGTAACTTCATGTACTACAGCTATAGATCGATGTTTAGATTGAGGAGGAACAAACCATGGCAACATTATCACATAATCCAGTAACTGCTCCTTGATTAATACATCCACATGGTCTTTGCGCCATAAAGTGCTCTCAAGCGTGTATAGTATGAAATCCAAAGACAGATGATGAAGTTGAGAGATATCTTTTGAATTTTCGGAAAATTCTGAAAAGTTTGGTTTTGGCTCATACATGTATACTAGTGGTAAGAACGAACCCCAAGTAATCCCTGCACGTTTTTCAAATCTACCAATCCTGTTAGAATCCACTTTTAGAATGTCTACTAAAAGTGTTATCATTTTCAAAATCGTTGAATGGCAGAAACTTTGAAGACCGAATGGTGAGCCTAGTACCAATTGTGACAGCATTATCCCAGTGTAATACCTTCATATAATATTATAACAATAATAATAATAATCTCCAAAATCAGGGCATGACAGACAAAAAGACAGACAAACAGACAAAACTACTACTAGAACTATCTCGGGTGTGCACGCTGAGTGTATACAATACCAACTTGTATTAATCAGCACTGTAGATTAAGTCTTAATTACATGTGTAAATAAAAGTAATAACTACATAGTTAAGATATTTGTATTGTCTTTTCCTACGATCATGAAAATATGTTGCTGTCTTCAAATCCTTGGGATGATTAGTTGAGCCATTACATAATGCTAATATGCTGACGGTACATGTAGACACTATAAATACAGCATTTGTATGCAAAAAATAATTTTTCTCACATTCACTGAAATAGCAGACAGCAATCTAGCTGACAATGCTAGCTATCTGATGCCCAATAACAACTAAAAATAATTATGATATTTAAGTCCAATTTACTTAAAGCCAAGGAGTGAGATGGGAAAGTACCAATGCAGATGAGATGACTAACTGAGACATTGTATTATGTTGGCAAGATGTATTTATCAATTTTTTACATAATCACAAAAATTCGGTGGGACACATTATGATGTCACACAATCACTCAATCGACTGAGCATTATTCTGAGCAGTGTATGAAAGGTAAAATACTACAAATGACAATATGTTTAAAGCAAGCATGCGACTTATTTCATCCTCAGACCCTAACTCACATATGTATATATTATAATATTACAGTATAACTAGTGGTGTGCTTGAGCACAAATGGCGAGCGAGCCTTAAACTACACTATTGTTAAATGATTGATTTTAACAAGTAACACTCAAGCTACTAAAATAAAGTCAAGTTTTTAAATTACGTATGCCGTAAAGGGGTTCCAATGCCATAGTAACCGCTCCCCGCAACTGTTTGAATTGAAAAAGAAGCAGCAACAAAATCAAGTCACGTTATTTAAAGTTTTCTTCGTGACATTCTTAATAGTATTTGTAACGCACAATACTTTCACACAACTGAACATACCTATACGCAAGACTTACCTTCGTGGTTCGTCTAGTGGACAATGAATTTACAAGTAAATGCTGTTGAGTAGGGCTTATAACTGTGACAAATAGTGACTAACTCGAATAGAAATGGCATGTCAAAAAATGTTGGACATTAGTAATACAAATGTTTCTAAAAGTACACACCCCCAAAAACGTACATCCTGTTAAGTTCCAATACATTACAATGTCAATCTTACTATCTTATAGAGGTTTTCTC
>WLWI01002992.1_pt1 | contig 14554 bp, 8 predicted proteins | sample 6701501 | NCBI WGS metagenome assembly WLWI01 (sample SAMN12718690, study PRJNA515312) | sponge metagenome | isolation source: marine sponge | host: Mycale hentscheli | place: New Zealand: South Island, Marlborough, Capsize Point | collected 2014-11-01
AAAAGATATCCTATATCTTTTTACTGAGCAATGTTTTGAAATGAGCTTATAAATCCACTTCACAAACATACAGTTGGCATAAATAATGGTTCACTGACTCATTAAGTTGTACTGTCTAAATTGCATTATTGTATAAAAATAAGTTTCGTAATGCTTGACATTTGTCAAATGATATATAATGTAAATCGAGATCAGAATACACTTGGGTGAGCATTGGACTTATGCACTATAATGTTTTATTGTCACGTTTATATAGGTTGTTCTTAGCCAAGTTCAAGCTGCACCCAAAAGAAAAAAAAATTTGTAAATACAGTCTCGATTATAGGCACTTGCTAGTGTGATCAGTTAAATTATTGAATATATTCAACTTCACTTATAAAAACCAGGATTGTGAGTGGACATGTGAGTAAACGCCGTTTGGGAAGGCTTACCACCACTGATAATTAAACCAAAATACCGGTGACATTTATATAAAATTAAAATAAACGCCATAACCAATTGTGGTTTTAGAAAAGAAGTATTACTCACATCCATAAAATTTTCTAGATAGAAATATTATGTGTGGAGTAGGAAAGGAAGGATACAATATTAATAATGATGCTCTAATAAAGTAAGATAGCATTCTTACAGTGTTTCTGTGATCAATGTAAAAATGGAATTTATTTTATAGTATTGAAGGCTATGTTATATTTTTATATCATATCATCAACATCATCCAAGATTATTATTAAACTCGCACAATATCTTACTTATAATTTCAGGCTTGTGTCAGGTGAAATACATTGATGTAGGTAAGTGCAGGATCACTCTCGAAGCAGCGCAAAGCTGAAATTGACCAAACTATTAACCTTAGTATACGAGTTTGAATACTCAGTTCACTAAATGGAGGAAAAACACTAAGGGATTTTGCATTGAATAAAAGCTGTGTTATTAATTTTAGAAATGACTGATAGAATATGTATAATGACATTTAATTACATCTTTAGTTTTAGCTAGGCTATCTTTAATGTCATGAATTCATGAACACACAAAACAAGAGTACAATTTATTAGTCAAGTTTATTTCCTCATGAAATTAATTCTGGCCTTTTTGAGAATCTCTATTGTTAACTGTAACTAGTACTGTGAATGAATGAAATAGTTTGTAAATTAGTAATCATTAAAAATACCTTTAGTTTTTCATAAATGTAGGTATAATCTCTGAAATAGTAGAGTTTCATATAGTGACTGACATTTCAGCTAATTGTGATACAGATTACAAATAATTTTTAAGCTATAGCACTTATAATGACATTCCATACAGGATTGATTTTAATATGTAAAGAATTTTAATTTTTTATTACAGTTATTAACATAATCTTAGCAAGTTATTGTAATGATAGTTTTCAAAACAATGTAAACTGAAAATGATACATTACTGTTGATTATTCATTCATAAGCATATTAAATGTAATTTTGTTGCTTTATCCTTGATATTTCACTCAGTTACATAATATAGTCTTTCAATCAATAAAATATATTGTGGTATTCTACCTGGTAAATAATTATGTAAGGTTACATTTTCTACTTCCTCAATCAATTATCTCAAAATGAAAACTATTGTTATCATTCAATAATTCAAATATTTCATTCAAAAAGTGGATTGTGTTAGTTCAGTTCTGTAGGCTATTCATTCACAAGTATATTTAATGTAATTTTGTTGCTTAATTCTTGGTATGGTGTGACGGGGCGTGTAAGAGACTGCCAAGTAGGTTACTGCCACCAGAGCTGCCTGGGCTTCAAGTTCCAAGGTGATCTATCCTGCAGGTGTTTAATCTGCTGGACCAAGTAAGGAATTACTAGGTCTTCCTCAACAAATGGTTCAATTTGGAAGAGTTCTCAGAATTCAGAGATTGAAAGATTTATAATTCTTGCAGCACTCAATACAGACAACTGAGAAAACTCAAAATGAACAAACTATATATAATGAACTAGCTAGATGTGTTGAACATGGGAGACAGAAATATGAGTACACAAAACTTGGGAATGACATAACCACAGAGAGTGAGGTGGGGAAGGTGAATGGAGTCAATAGAACAAAGGAAAGTTGAGAAAGGGTACTAATGGAGTTACAAGTTAAGTTAATTGAGCAAGCTAACAAATAAATTAAGGAAGTAGTAAGTAATTAATTAAAAATAGTTCTATAGAGTTTGCAGAATGTAGTGACGTATTCACCACACTTGGTATTTCTTTCAGTATTATAATACATTGTGATGTTCTACCTCTTTCCACTTCCTCAACCAATTATCTCAAATAGGAAAGCTATTTTTAAAAAGCATGCTATTTAAATGTAACTTAAAAGATTCTATTGAGCAGATCGTGTTAATAGAGATGTTCTGGCTTTGGCTTGCTGTAATCTGTCCTTGTAGTACTTCTTTTGCTGATCTGTACCAAATGAACAGGACTGGGACTCCATGTTACTCTGATGTAGCTGAGTTTGTATGCTCCCAACAGTCATCATTCGCATCATGGACAGTCACTAGTATAAGTAGTGGCCATAGCTCTCCAGTTTTAAGTTTCCATGCAGTGTTTACTCCAGACGAAAGGATGAAATCTGCTAGACTAGATAATACTGTTGTAAGAGCTCAACTAATTCATGGTAATTCATCCTTCACTCTGAGCAGCCTGACTATTGAAGCTACACTTTCTGCCACTATAGAATGCAATGATGACACCCTTACTTATTACCCAGTTGATGGTAAGTAAAGTGATGATCAGAATATACATCAATTTAATCTGTCTTTAGCTTTTCACACCCAATTTTTTTTAAATTAAGTATAAAAAAACCCTGAGAAATAGTGAAGTTAAAGCTAATAATAGTTAGCTATAATAGGGCTTAAAATGAAGTGTGAAATATTCCACTTGTCATAACACTTAACACAGTGAGTGTGTACAACACAGAGAGTGTGCCTATTATGTAATAATATAGAGTAATGGTAACTATTTCTGTGGTACAATACTGTCAAAATTCCATATTAACTACTGAAATTGTCATAATGTTCTGATAAAAGCTTTCATCATAATCGTTATAATAAAGTGAATATTAATTCTTGAACTTGAAATGCATGTTTTATTATACATTATAATTTATAGAGTCCAGTGTGGAGCTATTTGAAATTGTTCTAACCCCAACTACGAGCGGTTCCACCAGTTATAGAGTAACATGGACACCATCCTACTACAATACTTCACGATACATGATAACAGTTTATCCTCCTGAATCCTACACACAGGAAGATCTCATCATCCACAACACTGATAACACTACAGTACACAACATCACTATAGCACTCAATGACTGCCCACACAGGATATTTTCCTCTTTTGTATTAGGTAAGTTTCAAAATGCATGCAAATGTGACTGTTTATGTATTTTTGAAACAAACACTGGGATTTGTGTGTTCAGATAGTTCAAATATAACTGTTGAAGTCTAAAGATTGAATTCAATAATAATTACATTTGCTAACTACTCATGACTTTTAATGGACGAATATCTTTATTCATTTAGAATGTCAGCTGATGAAAGCATCTACTATACTTTTTTATACCATTATGAACAATAACCGAATGACTGTACATTTATCATCTAATAATGAGATTATTCAATGCATAAATGAAACTTGGGGAATATACTTCTGGAATGACACACTACCTACAACATCAATTACCAGTAAGTAGTTTAAATCAGTAAATATTAATTATTGTAGCAAATTGTACCAATTAAGTACATAATTATCACCTAGTCCATAATAATAACGATAATTAAGTAACAAAAACAATAATAACTACAACAAAATAATAATAACAATAATAATTGTAATAATAATAATAATTGTAATAAATATATTAATTATTGGCGAGCGAGCGAAGCGAGCGAGCAACTCTAAGATGTAGTCTATGGAAATCCTGAATACGTCGTCGTAAATAAACGCTCACCCACATACGTGGTCGTTTAAACGCGCGCGCATACGTGGTCGTTCAAACTGAATACATGGTCGTTTAAACGGGCGCGCATTCCAGAACTTCAAAGTGTCAACATTTCCCCAGAACTTCGCTCGCTCGCCCAACCAATGCTACACGAGCATTTTCTAGTTATTATTATTGGCAGAGTGAAGCAAGACTCTCACTAACGAGTCTCAATTGCAATTTTGGTACTAATATAATAATATATACATATAACACTTATTACATGAGTCAGAGTGTGACATGGAGAAATATTTCACAAGCAGGCCAATATATTTTTATGAGCCAGAGGCAAGTAAAAATAAAGCTTGAGAGTGAAATATCTGGCCATATCACTCTGACAAACGTAATAAGTTGTTTCTTCCACACTAGATATCTTCACTGCTGTAGTTAGTACTAGAACTACTCAAGAGGAACATAGCTGTAAAAACCAGGAAAAGTGACAATTTTAGTTGCTATAACTACAGTGATAATGAGCTCGTGCAGTACATCATGAAATAACAACTGTGAAATATTGTGAGTTATTTCACGTGTCATGTACTTAAGATATTATTGTGAAGATTAGGGTGGAATAAAAAAAATATATATGGCAAATTCACAGAGCACAATGCATGTCCATCCCCGGAGGTTACTATAAACCTTAACATTAGTGCGGGCACAATAAATTTGGGAGAAAAAAAAAAGACTTCAAAATAATGCCAGGAAAACTAAAGGCTAATAGCTACAGAGACAGAGGAGGATAGACGTTCACAGTTAGGTCTTACAAACTTAGTAGACTTCACCATTGTTCAACAGTCAAGTCACTGACAATATAATACGATGCTTTATCTACTAGAGCTCAGTTACAATAGAGAATCTTCACCAGAGTGTAGAAAGGCAGTTAGCTTAATAATCCTTTGGTTTATCAATCCAACCGTATCGTGCTTTAAATTTTTATTGCTTACCCCTTAAAAATCAATTGTCCAATAGTCAAGTCGGGGAGAAAATAGATATATCCAGTGAACAAGTGTTGTGTGTTGCTAAAGAATAGCATAAATAATTAAACAAAAATAATTTAACTAACACAGAAATATTATTAGTGGCTGGCATTCAAATTTGAATTTCAGTCAAACCAGCTCGCTTTCCCTTTGTGCTTAAGCACATTACATCATAAGTTATTATAACTACTATTATTACTATTATTATTAACCCTCGTGCGCATGCGTAAGAGGGTTATACTAGTCATCCTGTCTGTTTGTCTGTTTGGTTTATCTGTCTGTCTGTCTGTCACGCTCTGATTTTGGAGATTACTGACAATTAACCGTTAATTTGGGTATGAACTTACACAGACCGAATATTTAGGACCTTTTATTGTGCTAATTTTTTGAATTTCAGGCTAATTGTAGAGAAAATGTGAAACTTACTGCTTTTCCTATGTACTAGCTTGTGTGGGTAATGCCCCCTAGCATTGAAAATGTATACCAGAGTATGTTTCTTGCTGTTTATCTTGTTCTCTTATGAAGACAGGGTTTCCATTTTCATTGCTTGAGCTATATTGATGCCTGATTAAAATAGCTAACAGGTTGCTTGTTCTTTTGGTCTGAGATTATATTGTAATAGCTAGGTAGTGTTTAGTAGTGCTGATGGTTTGCTTCATTATTATTATTACTATTATTATTATTATATTACTATTATTATTATTGTAATTAATAGAAAGGCCATGTTATCATTTTATTGAAGTGGTTAAACAATCTTCAATATAATATCTAATGTTACAGTGCCATGGAAACTACAAACAATGTTGCAAATTTAATGTCCCAAAATTTTTAAATCAAATTGTCCTCTATTCTGTCTTCAGTTTAAGCTAATCTAATAACATAAATCCGTCAATAATAATTTTCCCCTTCGAAATTGTCTCGATTAGTTTACTTGACACTCTTAATTTAAAAAATCTTAGACTTACCATCAATGAACTCAACAGAGGAGAAGCCATCAACCTTTGTTCTATCTGGAGCAATTATTGGTGTAGTTGGGGCATTAACTTTATTAATTCTAGGAGGGGTGTCAGCTACATTCTTAGCATGGAAAAAAGCCCAAAATAGTAAGTCAAAATTAAAATGATTTGAGTTTTAATCAATTTTTTTCTTTGAATACAAATCTGAAGGTAACTTTTCAAGGTAAGACGATTCCATTGTACTGCTCACGTATAGTTATTATATTGTCTTTTTGATCACAAATTAGACGAGATCTAAACCAACCGAATGATCAGGTTAGTGAGCTATGACTTAATTTTAATTAGCATGTTCCATTGATGCATTATTAGGATACAATATATAATCACATCGTACTTTCCAAGAGGCAAAATTTAAATCCGTCAATTCAGGTATAGTATGAATTATAATGACCTAAAAAAGATAATGGTATGTTAATAGCTTTAATTTAATCCTGTAGGATACTTATAGCCATATTCATAATGTAATCATAAAAAACCAGAATCCACTTCAAAGATCAAAGGTAAAGCTAAAATTATTAGTCTTGTGATGATGGATATAATTACATTGTTATTATAATGAACAATAAGAATAATTCTACAGAGGCATACTCAGTCATTCAAAGAAATGCTCAAAGTTATGACTCCATTCAAATACCTTCAAAAACCAAGGTAAGTCAATGACATGGGATGAATATACTTGGTGAATGAACTGTCTGTTACTAGTAACAATTGTATACTTTTATGTAAAGAGTTTACAAGACAGAGTAATAAGTTGATTGATAGTCATTTATTACGTAGTCGTATTCATTTTATAATAATATGATATAGTGGGTCCAGTAGTTTCAGCACTGTATTGCAAATCAGAGTCGGAGGTAAAATATTATTTAGTCGAAACAAAATTTAAGAATAATAAGGCAAAAGTTTCCAAAATTTTCATCAAATATAACATAAAATGTTATCTCTTAATGATTTCCTTTTCAACCTTCTTATATTAGTTCAATTTATTCTTTGTCTTCATATTTTATAAGCTAATAATACATAGCATAACCTCAGGAGCAGTGACAAGAAGCAAGTAAATGGCTGGAGAGCTATTCACTATAATAATTCCAACTCAGGAATCATTTACTAATAGATGTTGTCAATAGTTAGAATAGCAGCTGTTGATCTGGTCGCACCGCAGTGTGATATTTTATAGTAAGTATTTAAGCCACGTTCTGCTAGACTGGAGATCGAACCAAGACCACTGACTTAATGCAAAATTGCTCTAATCACTGAAATAAGCCAACCAGCCTGCATTAAACCTACTGGAAAATATGTGGATCATAAATGTGTGACAGGCTCTGGGAAAAAATGGAACATTTTGGGAAAAAATATTTTTAAAGTTATTTGTACTGTAAAATTTTTTTAAATAGTTTTACAATAAGCTATTTTTCTTGCTTTTTAGTTGTTGGAAGATAAAGTTATAAGCGTTTGAATCATACCACTTAAAACAACTGCCACAGATAAAATTGAATCTTTAGCTTTATGTTAAAATTCATACTGTCCCCATAAGCACAGAATATTGACTTGATGCTTTTAGGGGGAACATTCTAAAATCAATTGGTTGATTTTAAGCTAAGCTTAAATTAAGCACAACAACATGATAATGACTGATTGGGAACAAAATAGTTGCAGTATTCTTACTTAATCAATAGATTCAATTATGTAAATGTTTTCTTGCAGAAGCGATATGCAGATATACCAGTAGCAGAAGGAAAACAACAACCAGACTTTTTTAGCCAAGTTAAATACTCAAAAGTAAATATACAGTTACATCCAGCAGGTATGTACTATTCTTACATTGACTATCAGCCAGTTAGGCAAAGCCTGCTGAAAAAAAAATGTGCATGTCTTAATTCTTGTTTCAGATGAATTATTAAATTTGGACACGTTGTTAATTGAGCTCAAGTCAATATCACAATACTTTAAACAACTTGGCAACCATATTGGAATCAGCAGAGATTATTTAGACCAGATAGAATCCAGTGTAGCAGTTCCATATGATGGACTGGTTGAAATATGTGATGCATGGCTCAGGAAATGTGAAGATAATGAAATAACACTTACTTGGAGATACGTAGCTGACATCCTCTCATCTATGGAGCAACACCAACTGTCACACAACATAATGCAAGTATATGCAACTGGTACGTTGTTAAAAATAAAGAATACGTTTGTTGTCAATTTTGCAAAACAATGCTTTCTAGGTACAATTTGGTTGCAGTTGTAATGTAAACATTGTAGATATGGAAAGATCCATCTTTGTACACATAGATTCTATATGTACATACAGTAGAATGTCAGTTATCCTAAAACGTCGGTCAACCGGACATAGAGAATGGCTACAGGCAAGAGGAAAAGAGTGGTGCTAAGCATTAAGGACAAGCTGGAAGTATGCTGCTTATCAAAAAAAGATAGTTGAAGGCTGCTTTTAACCTTAGAAGCAGCTGTATTAGTAAAACATGTACATTGGCTTACCCCCAACACTGACTTAGGTCAACCTCTCCACAGAGTTCAGTTATCCGGAATGTTCACTTATCTGGACACCCTCCGGTCCCATTGTGTCCGGATAACTGACATTCTACTGTACCTATAAATCCAATTGCACAAACTTTATAGCTATTGCTATATACATAGTATAATTCAGTCATACCAGAGACAATCGTTTTTGTAAATAACTGAATCTATGTCTATAGGAAAACTTCCTTCAAATGTGAAGGTGACTGAATTACGTATTTGTTCTGAGCTCTCTAACGCTTCTCTGCCACCTCCCATACCTCCTCATTTAATAAATGATTCAAGCCTGCCATTTGCTACTTCAGTATCCATGAAAGAAGTACAGACAGTTCCACCAAAACTACCTCCAAAATTGCCACCAAAATAGCTGTTTCCCTAATTTCATAAAATAAAAAAAATTGATTTGCAGATGTTTTCTCTCTATTATCATCTTTAATTAATTAGCTCTTTAAGTTTTCCATTTTGTTTTTATAGCATTTCTGTGTGATTTAGATGATTAATGCGATTATATGTTTCAATTACAAAACATGTTTTGAATGCAATACTTTAGTGTATCACATATTATTTAGCTGACTGAGAGCTTTCAATAAATTTTGTATATGTGAGTAGATAATCTATGACAAAGTCTAAATTTCTATACACTCATTGAATATGTTAAAAATATATTGTATTGGAGGTATCTAAGTCATATTTGTTGTCAAGTGAAGGGAGTTGAGCTGCATTATATTCATTCCATTAATAAAGTTATGTGAGTAGAAAGAAATTGAGGTTTATGCAGGAAGAAACACCTCTCACTCTCCCAGGTATTGAGTCCTGTAAATTCCTTACTGCTTAGTTTTATGATGAGGATGAATATATTATTTAAAAAAATAAAATAGAAATGTTAGCTTACAAAAATGTTTTCATTTTTCAAAAAAGTTCATCAAAAAATTTAAAAGTAATAGCTATATAAATATAGCAAGCTAGTCCATTCTTAGCTTTTAGCACAAGTCCTGAAGCTGTCTCATTGCTAAAATCAAATACTATACCTTTCAGATATTCAATACAATTATTTCAATTTTGAACACACACACTTTCAGTTTATTTCATTCAGTTGCTTTTGCATTCATGATATTTAATGATAAGCTTTATAGCATATGAGTCTGTTCAAATAGAATGAATTATCATTAAGACATCAATTAAAGTAAACATTTTCACATTACGTTAAGTTAAATTGTTTTTATAGACTTGAGGGATGGTGTCTGTAAAACTAATTTTGTACATATAGACTCTAGGTTTTGCACTTATACAAAAGTGTTTTGTTCTTCATGAAAATAGTTTAAATGTTTTCATAATTAAATACAGTGTTCCATATTCAAGGGTAGACAGTAAGAAATTAAACAAAAGGCTAAGCTAATATACAATTAGGTGAGGTTTGGAGTAAACTGAGATTGCTCAGAACTAGTTACCATAAACAGGTAGCTACTTTGTACTAACTGAAACTAAAAATATAATTTTTAAGTTTTACAAATCCGACCATATCTGTTCACAGCAACATTTTAAAGTTCACATACAGAAAGTTAAGTACTTCAGTTGAATGATAAGAATCCAACGACATCCATTATCTGTAAAGATGCTTGATGTGATTAACCTTTCTGAACTGACATTGTATTCGGCTTGTGCAAAAACTCTAGCTCAAATGAGGATGATAGCTAGTTGCAAGAGAATGTTTATAGTACTATCCTTGAGCCATTTGATAACAGTTATTAGTTAATAGGTAACTTGTTATTCAAATTGATTGTTCTGGATTAGATATTGCAACCACCTCACAAACTATCCACTTCTTTGGGAGGCAATAATTAGAGAAAACATTCTCATAGTTAGTTTCTAGTAAACAATTACAAACCATATGGGTTTGATTGCAAAGGTAGCAATGACTTTTATTCAGCTACTAAACAGTGAAAATAATATTATAGCAAATATTTCTAAAGCCAGTAAGTACTTTAGAACATTTGAGAGGAAAAAAACTAAAACTAAATACTCTGTTGTAACTATATAAATATGCAAAACTAACTTATTTATTTTACACTATATTAAAGAATAGTTACTGTAATATATACTGTTGTAGCTTTACAACTGTTGCGTAGCGCTCTTACTTCTTACTTGTTTACTGTTTTTAGCCCAGAGGTAAGACTAGTTATTATTACACATACACAGACATAAATACACAACATTCAGTGTGAACCAATAGACCGTGACAAGTGTTAATTAGTGATAATATAATCGTGAATAATTGACAAGGTTACTAATGGCTTGTTGTGACAACATCTAGGAGATTGTCTGATCATGCCACAGTTACCTAAATTCACATGAGAAAAATCTAAAACTAAGCCTTCAAGGTATTATTCATATAGCTGATTATAAATAACTAAAACTAATTATTTTTGGAATTTCTATATCAAAGCAACTCTATATCTGTAGCCTTTATAGTTGTATGCTTCATCACAGCAGACTTCTCAACTACATTTAAAAAGGACAGAACCTCCCTGCTTTTAAAGATAACCGTAATTGGTAAAGGGTTATCAAGTAATCTGGATTGTATGCTTCGCAATGTTCTAGATAAAATCTTTACTGGTGGGAATAATTTAAACTATGATCAACTGAATGCCAACAGAATATATCTTCACAGGCACTATATGGGCTAAGCCAGAAAACACTACCCAATGTACCACCAAAATTTAGTAGCATAATGTAAGCTTTAAATAGTTAGACCACTATGATAGCCTTTGGCAATTCTAAAGTTAAAAAAAGTAAGGAAAAGTAGTAGCAATAAACCATTTTAGTAGTGTGCATATTATCGCTAGCTCACATCACTACCTAGTACATATAGCTGTCAAAGTTAAGTAGTTATCACATTTTACTAGAAGACTTAAATAACCAAAAGTTAAATTGAGTTTGTGAGAGCCATGCTTACTGAATAATTGACGAGTAACATGTTTAGACCAGGACATTATTTAAATCAGATGTACATACAACTATTATATGTACAAGTGAACTGGGTAAGCCAATGTAACATCTTGATATGACTGGTAAAGTACAATAAAATGAGCTGAGACTTAAAAGTTAATGTTTGTGAAAAAAGTTTCCTGCAAATACCATAAAAAGAACTCTTAGCTATATCATGTATAAACATGGTCCGAAACCATGTAACCTAAAACTAAGTGGAGGCTTCATAATAGCACTATTTTTTATAGCTATTTTGCTTCCGTTAAATGTACTTCCTGTTATGGGAGGGGCTTGCAATAACTCAGAAAAAATTTCCTGTCTAGGCTTTTTTGGCTTCAGATAGGTTGGAACTGTGGCTTTTTAGGCTGGTGGGACTAATGCTTTTAGGCCGGAAGTGTTGGCGAGTGTTGTACTGTTGTTTCTTAAATTTCCAATCCTAACCGGCGTAATGAAAGGCTAAAAAGGAGCTAAAAAGCGTCCCTGAACCTTTCACAGAACCCTATTTTGAAGGAAGGCTGCAGAGGAGTCTAACACTTGGACTGGAGGCTACTCCACCTCCTGTTAGTCAGCGAAAATTAATGGCGATTCATTAGGTTTTTTTAGTTGGGGGGAGGGGTAGGGGGGAGTGATTTACCGCTTCACTGCTTTGTAGAGGTAGTGAATCCTCTCCTGAACTTCCAAACACTACTTCAGGAACTGTAAGACCAGGCTCATAGCTAGAGGTTACTTGAACTAATTTATACATAACCACACCCACTTAATAGCCACATAGCCACACCCACTTAACATCACATCCACTTAATAACCACACCCACTTAATAGCCACATAACCATACCCACTTAGCTAATAGCCACATAACCACACCTACTTAATAGCCAGATCTCTCTTGTAATTATTAAGTTGCAACCATATCATGTTGGTAGTGTTAATTAGAAATTTAATAAGCTTGCTTTCTCCAATTTGCATGGATGCTTTTGTACATATGTTCGACATAGTTCACCACCTTTTTCTCCATTGATTGTGGATGCCCCATCATATTCTTGGCTACATAAGTTGCACACACTAAGTCCTAAATTTTTAATGCTATAAATGACTTCTGTTAGCTATATCAAATGCCTGAACACATTTTAACTTCACAAAACCAATAAACTAATCTCACAATGATCATCTATAAAACGGAGACATATGGGTAAATGCTCAACTCCATGACTAAAAACTTAATCTGCTACGACAGAAAATAATTTGGAAGCTTTTATTTCATTAACAATACCAGCCAAAATTATGTCATACCCAATGACTTTAATAATGTCTTTTTGTGATTGTGGAAAATGTAAGTGGCATTTTGGTTTGAGGATGATATAAATGATTAGACAATATTGGGTCCGTCTCAGCAAAAGACTTTAACAAGGCCAAAAAATTACCTGGATTACTGGATAGGGAATCTTTTTCAGCATTACCTTGAAAAGGCAAACCTTGCTTTCCTAAAAAGAGGATTGCTCTTAAAATCTGCCGAAGAATATGTTCATTTTCAGTAATCTATTCTGAATACTATCACTGAACATTACGTTGACCTGTATTGATAGATATTTTCAAAAGAAAACTTTAATGTGTCAGCCATTGCAAGACAATTTCGATGGTAAGGTAAAGAAAAGTGATTAGCCAATATGCTGCTAATTTTTATCCAATTTGATAAGGGCCTGTTTAGAAGCATACCTTTATCTTTCCTGTCCAAAACAGGAAGTAAGATAGCACATGGACCACAAACAAAATGCCATCTAATCTTTGGGCTATAACGTAACCAAGTATGTATATTTATTCAGCCAAGACTGATTAAACCTATGCTGAAATCTATGAGAAAAAGTAGAGGGTAAAACAGCAGGCAGTGTGTAACATGTCGAGAAAGTAGTGAAAACTTCTTATCCACTGAGATATTACTAAATAATTGACAGGTCTCATCAATAGATTTCTCTGGATCACATAAGGCGCACACATCATAAAATGGAGGCAAATCAAAGCAGTGTTGAGGAGTTAACAACACAATCAGAAGTTCCTGCTGAACTTGATGCTGTTTCCAGTGTTTGTATTGGCTGCAAACTTAAAATAAAATTAACTAACAACCATTTAAACTAGCTATCACACCTTTTACCTTCACCTTCACTAACAGCTTGTCTTTTTGAAAGAAAGGGCCAAAGAGTACACTTCATCAAGAATCAGATCAAGCAAAATCAGCTGCATATGATTTAAACTCATACCCACCCCACACTCAATGCAGCTGATAATTAAGTCTCTGGGTACAGCTGCAATTTGATTTGCAAAAGCTAAGAAATTAAATGTATCTGTGTATGTGTTGTTGTTAAAAAAGTACAGTATAATATAATTATAAGAAAGCTATATCCCATCCTGTTAGCTGTACAACATATTAAAAATAAATAAATATTGGTCTTTCAGAGAAGCAAAACTTTCAGCTATGAATATCAATTTGCTTTATTGGTCAATTTAGTGGTGTTTTTAAAGTTGTTTTAACACTAACTTTGACATTCTCTGTTAAGATGAAATAATGAGTACTAGCTATAAATGAGTCCAAGAAGGAGAGCAAACAAAGTGTCAATGATATAGTTGCCAAGTGTACCGGAACATCAGGTGCAGTACCGGAATAATCAGATCTGCAACGTACCGCACCGGAATTAGCCTCTGGAGCTGCCAGCTGATGCTAGCTAGCTCTGCAATCTATTCACGCGCGTGGCCAGCTCTGAATTTCTACGCGATCAATTAACTTTGGCGCCAAAAAAATCTACAGGTTACCGCGAAGCAGGAGGACAAACGAATCCCGAGCTATAACTGTATAACTGTAGTGTACTAGTCTGAAACAGTCACCTCAAATAACATCCTTCTATTATACTTTCAGGGTACCGAATGAGGCTCTACTTGTGAAGCCATTAGAGCAGCTTAAAACTCTGTCTCAACGGTGACCAACTCCATCCTGAATGGTACCAGCTCCTACTATTCCACCAACATTGTATTCAGACTTGGCTGGTATA
>WLWI01002993.1_pt1 | contig 14552 bp, 10 predicted proteins | sample 6701501 | NCBI WGS metagenome assembly WLWI01 (sample SAMN12718690, study PRJNA515312) | sponge metagenome | isolation source: marine sponge | host: Mycale hentscheli | place: New Zealand: South Island, Marlborough, Capsize Point | collected 2014-11-01
CTTGTCAGTGCCATCCTCGTCGAGATTGACGATGAATGGAGCAATGCCGACAAGCGATATATCGTGTGGAACGACGATAATGACTCAACCTAAATCAAAGTTACAGACGTAGGGTTGCACAATCTATATTATCTATAACCATACTGGTTCAAAGGCTGACATCGAAACACCGTCTTAGTCAGCTAGAGCGTTGATGATATTCAAGCATTGGCTGTTCACTGATATAGACTGTCCAATTCAGGTGTTGTATTGTTGCATTAATGATCACCAAATTTATATAAGTTCTAGACCTTATGTGCATGATACGAATGACTATGGGCAACAGGGTTGTCAGAAGCGACTTGAAAAACAGGTTTCGAGTTTTGCGTGGAGAGTTGGTGCGCCACCTAAGCTAGGGAACCCCTTCCGCATAAAGTCATGGCGGGGCACCTTGAGCGAGAAATGAACGGCTTTGTCGTACAAATCTTCGTAATAGAACGACTATTACGCGCGATTCGCGTCTCAAATCCGGTCATTTCTTAACTCAATTCGGCTCGCCCAGGCTTTTGCAGAGGCTCCCTAGGTTTGGTCAGACAATTAGCTCCTTTCCAAGTTTCCCTGCATCGAATCGGACTACATCCTGAACGGGTAGTCCAGTTTCCTGTTCAAGTTCAGAAATCTCGCGAATAGCTTCTGCTTCACTCAATGTGGATGTATTCAATGCAATGCCAATGGTTTTTGCTTTGGTTAAAGATCCACAAGCTGTGGCTAATGCTTCATTGAGGGCGATAAATTCGCTAATCGGTGGTACTTTGACATGCTCCGGCTTTCTTAAATAGTCCATCTGGGCTTTATGACACATGATCAAATGTGTGGCGCAGCTGCCTCTCATCAGTGACAGAGTTGCACTGCTACCAGGATGTAACAATGAGCCCTGGCCTTCGATGAATATAACGTCGCTCTTGGCGGAATCCATTACCATGGTTTCAACCGCTCCACAGGCATGATCAACTTTAAACGCATCCAGTGGAATACCTTGTCCAGTAATAGTAATTCCGATTTGGCCAGTAGCAAGGAAGCTGGTATTGATACCTTGCTCTTTGACCCAGCTGAATATTTCTAATCCGGCGGTCATTTTGCCTATCGCCATGTCGGTGCCGACGAGAAGTACGCGTTTGTTATTCAGACCATCCGCTTTTGCGCTCGCTATTTGCGGTGTGAAGGCCGGTTGTCTGATGTCCCAGATCCATTGCCCCTCTTTTAAAGAGTGGCCAAACTGATCATTGAGCTTGTCATGCAATCCATTGACGATGGACATTCCATGTTCAATTGCCTGAGATAAAGATTCATTCCATTCCTCGGGCACTCGACCACCAGAAGGAGCGGTTCCTAGCACTAATACCTGTGCACCTAATTCTAATGCTTGAGCAATGGAGCTAACCACGGGGTAATCGAAGGGCAATTCAGTGACTTCATTCACCTTTTTACCTGCAAAAGTAGTATCGATCACACAAGCGATGGGGTTTTGAATATAACGCATGACGCCAAAGCCCATTTTGCCGTAGTCGCTATCGAGGCTTTTATCCATGTATACGGCAATTTTCTTATCTTTTTGTAACATTTGCTTATCCGATAATTTGGGCGCCATGCCCAGGTAAGTCATTGGGTGTGATAACGCCATCAACCAGCTGCGCGCCTGAACAGGGATCAGGTTTAAGATTCAACTGGGAATCCAAATCAACATGGTCCAGCAGTGCCGTGATAGCTGCTGCCGCAGAGATTGACATAGAGGACTCACCCATGCACCCAATCATCGTTTTTAAACCAAAAGCTCGGGACACGGAAGTGATTCGAAGTGCTTCGGTGATTCCTCCACATTTCATGAGTTTCATGTTCACACCGTCCACAGTGTGAGCCCACTTAGGGATATCATCGGAGAAGCGACAGGATTCATCCAGATAAATAGGCAGCGGACGATTTTTAAATATTGCCGGGAGCTCTGATTCCTGCCCCTCTTTCAGAGGTTGTTCGACATAGTCGGTATTGCGCTGTGCGAGCCATTTCATCATGAAAATAGCTTGTTCGGTGTCCCAGCCACCGTTAGCGTCGACTCGCAGTTTTACATCATATCCTTTAGTACTTTCTACCACTTGTTGATACATGGCCTGATCCGCTTCGATGCCTTCTGGAGAGCCCAGTTTTATTTTTAACGACTTGATACCTGTGCCGTCCAATAGTAGCGGTACACGTTCAGCTACGACCTCAGGGGGATTAATACCAATGGTCACTGACGTTGGAACGGAAGGTTTACTCAGCCCTAGCATTCGATAGAGCGGGAGACTCGACTTCTTCGCTAGCCAATCCCAAAGTGCAATATCTAACGCTGCTTGAGCGCAGGCAGGAAGCTGTTGTTCCCGGCCAAGGTCGTAAATTTGGTAGACCGAAAGATTTGCAAACTCAGGTTGAAAAAAACGAGATAATGCCAGTTGTGCCTCCTCGGCGGTTCTCACTCCTTCGGTTTTTCCCGGTGAAAGTTCTCCCCAACCAGTGATACCCTGATGCGTAATGGAGACGAACAGGTTATCTGACCCCGTGCTGACACCTCGGCTGATTGCCAAAGGAAATCGCTTGGTTAATCTGAGCGTTTGAAAGCCAATTTCCACTGGAAAATCCTCTTAATCTAGGTTGTTTGGTGGCGTTGAGTCTACCGAAATCTACAGCTAACTTGCTTGCACTGATGTAACGGCAACAAGTTTAACGATGTCATCAACACTGCATCCCCGGGATAGATCGTTGACGGGGCTGGCAAGTCCTTGGAGTATCGGGCCGATTGCTTCGACACCGCCTAAACGTTGAGCAATTTTGTAGCCTATATTTCCGGATTGCAAGTCTGGAAATATAAAAACATTTGCTGGTGCCGATGCTTCAATTTCCGGTGCCTTGCTTTTCAATACTTCGGGTAGTATTGCCGCGTCAAATTGTACTTCTACCATCAGCTTCATGTCAGGGTTCGTTGACTTAATGAGTCTGCCGGCCTCTTTTACTTTGTCAACACTTGGATGGGATGCGCTGCCTGCTGTGGAAAATGATAGGAGTGCCACGGTGGGTGTGATGCCTAATAGGTTGTGCGCACTGTGTGCTGATTGCATTGCAATTTGGGCAAGTTGTTCAGCATCTGGCTCAATCACGAGCCCACAGTCAGCGAAAACTGCGGCCCCCTGTATCGCTTGGTGAGGTAAGTTGTGTTGCATCAGGAAAAAGCTGGAAACCATTGAACTATTGTTGTTCATTCCAATTACTTGTAACGCTGCTCTGACAACATCTGAGGTAGTATTCGCGGCCCCCGCTACACAGCCATCAGCGTCGCCTGATTTGACCATGCAAACAGCATGCGTTAAGGGAGAAAGTATGAGCTCCGAGGCGGTTGCTTTGGTCATGCCTTTGTGCTTTCTAACTTCCACCAGCGTATCGATATATTTTGCGGTGTTGGGGCCCCGTTCCAGATCGATGATGTCAATGTGCTGGAGGTTGATGTCGTTGTCTTCTGCGAGCCGAATGATTTGATCAGAATTTCCGGTGAGCAATGGCTGAGCGATACCACGATCCTTGATCAATTGCGCCGCCTGCAAAATACGAATGTCTCCTGTTTCTGGTAATACGATTTTCTTGTTATTTCCAGCGGCCTGCTGAATAATGGATTCGATGGTGTTCATAGAGATTTAAGGATTGGGAACGTTTTCTATTTAGGGATCCATCTTAATGCTCTACCTCAAACAGGTAGGGGCATGAATAGATTGGCTCTTGTTCACATTATCAAAAAACACATGAGCCAGATTTAAGAGTATATCTGATGAGTGGGAGGAAAAAATACTGCTTGGAAACTGGAGTTCGATCGTACTAACGGTTTTGCCTGTGCGGTATCCCGTTGAAGAGTAGCAGTATGCTACCAAAGATAGATGATAATCGATTAAGAATGCAGCGTTCTCGATACTGTTAACAGCTTGTGCGACTGTCTTTGGTCCCAAATGTTTCTCGTAAAGAAAGCTAGCGAAAGAAAGATTGAATAAAAAGAAAAAGCCGCACTCAATATTCGAGTGCGGCTGTACAGTGCTTACAACTCTTATGGGTTTAGTTATACGTAATCTTTGTATTTAGAGAGATGGCGTACAGGCTTGGATAATGCATCACGTCGAAATGGGTCGCCAAGTTCACGAGTACACATGATTTCGATGACTGTGGTTTTTCCTTCGTTCATTTGCATATCGATGGCCTTCTTGAGCGCTGGCCCAACGTCTTCCAGTTTGTCCACAACGATGCCTTCGGTTCCCATGGATTTACCAATTTCAGCAAAGCTTGTGCTATCAAGCTCACCGGCAACGAAGCGACGCCCGTAGAAATCAACTTGGTTTTTCTTCTCAGCACCCCATTGACGATTATGGAATACCACGCCAGTAACAGGAATATTATGTCTGACAGAAGTCATAATTTCAGACATGCTCATTGCCCAGGCACCGTCACCGGAATAGGCAACCGCAGGTCGATCAGGTGCTGCACATTTTGCGCCGATCATTGTTGGTAACGCATAACCACAGTTACCAAAGCTCATAGGTGCTAGGAAGCTACGATTTCGATTGAAGCGTAGGTAGCTATTCGCGATCGCATTGATGTTACCGATATCGGTGGAAACCATGACATCAGCAGGCATCGCTTTTTCAAGTTCACGAAGAACCTGTCGCGGGTGCAACCAGTTACCTTCTTCTTCCGCTTGTTCCTTAATCATGTCTAGGCTGAAATCATCCTTTTCGTGGATCCATTCAGTGAGTTCTTTCTCCCAGGACGCTTTTTCCTGCGCGATGGTTGCCGCACGTTCTTCGGTGTTAGCGTCAGATGCCAATGATTTTCCATCAAGTCTTGCAAGCAATGCGCGTGCCGAAGCACCGGCGTCACCGCAAATGCCAACCGAAATCTTTTTAACCAGACCTAGCATTTTGTGATCTGCATCGATTTGGATGATCTTTGCATCTTTTGGCCAGTAGTCGATGCCATATTGTGGCAGAGTGCCGAAGGGGCCTAATCGAGAGCCTAAGGCGACGATAACGTCCGCTTTACTCATCAGACTCATTGCCGCTTTTGAGCCTTGATATCCGAGAGGGCCTGTCCAAAGTGGATGGTCTGCAGGGAATGAGTCATTATGTAGATAACCGTTGGCGACCGGTGCATTCAAGCGCTCTGCCAAGGCGATACAATCATCGATGGCATCAGCCATGACCACGCCACCGCCAGAAAGAATAACAGGGAATTTAGCATCGACCAGCATTTGAGCTGCTTCGTCCAATGTTCTTTCACCACCAGGGCCACGATCTAGTCGCATTGGCTGAGGAATTTCTACGTCGATGTCCCCGTAAAAGTAATCTCGGGGAATGTTCAATTGGGTGGGACCCATTTCAGACATTGCACGATCAAAACATCTACCTGTGAACTCTGCCATACGATTGGCGTTGTTTACATGTCCTTGATACTTAACAAATTCTTGGAACATCGGAAGCTGGTTGGCTTCTTGGAAGCCACCAAGACCCATGCCCATGGTTCCGGTTTCTGGCGTGATGATAACCACAGGGGAGTGAGCCCAAAAAGCAGCGGCAATAGCGGTAACGCAGTTTGAAATGCCAGGGCCATTTTGGCCAATACAAACACCGTGTCGACCACTTACTCGAGCATATCCATCGGCCATGTGGCCTGCACCTTGCTCGTGAACCACTGGAATAAGACGGATACCAGCAGGGGCGAAGATATCCATCGCGTCCATAAAGGCGGATCCCATGATGCCGAAAATCTCGGTCACATTATTCGCAACCAACGTTTCGACGAATGCTTCACTTGGAGTCATTCTAGTCATTATTTTTCCTCAAAATCAAATTTAGAAATGCAAACCTTAAAGTGAGAAGCTAAATCTCATTTTAAGCATAAAAAACGCAACGATTATAACAGTAGAGCACTCATATATATAAGCTATTCTGCTGATTTACCCGCAAGACATGAGCTGTTCGAAGCCTGGGTGCTCTATACTCACACACCCAGGGGGAACTAACGTATGTGGCTTATGGTTAGTAATCGGTGAATCAAGAGAGCGCCGCAATCGGATCGACATAGTCATATCCCAGATCTTCCGCTACTTCGCGGTAAGTAATTTTGCCGGCGTGTACGTTTAGGCCATTGCGTAAGTGTTCGTCATCCAACAGCGCTTGTTTTGCACCTTTGTTCGCTAATTGAACGGCAAAAGGCAAAGTGACGTTGTTCAATGCATAAGTGGAAGTGCGAGGTACGCCGCCTGGCATATTTGCTACACAGTAGTGAACCACATCGTCAACAAGATAAGTTGGATCGGCGTGGGTGGTTGCTTTCGATGTTTCACAGCAGCCGCCTTGGTCGATAGCGACGTCAACGATAACAGAACCTTTTTTCATTGCTTTGACCATGTCAGCTGTGACTAGCTTCGGTGCTTCAGCCCCAGGAATTAGTACGCCGCCGATGACTAGATCAGCCTCAAGCACATGGCGTTCCAACGCATCCACAGTTGAGAACACCGAATTAGTGCTACGACCAAACTGATTCCAATGCCTTTCGATAGAATTAGCATTGTTGTCCAACACCCATACATCAGCACCCATGCCAACCGCGATATGCGCTGCGTGGGTGCCCACGACGCCAGCGCCAAGAACAACGACCTTCGCTGGGTCAACTCCGGGTACACCGCCAAGTAACATGCCTAAACCACCGTTTGGCTGTTCTAGGCAATGGGCACCAGCATGGATCGACATTCGTCCAGCCACTTTTGACATGGGGGCCAATAAAGGTAATCCACCATAAGGTGAGGTTACCGTTTCGTAAGCGATACAGGTCGCGCCACTAGCGACCAAGTCTTTTGTTTGTTCTGGATCTGGCGCAAGGTGAAGATAAGTATAGAGAAGTTGTCCTTCACGCAACATAGCGCGTTCGCCAGCCTGCGGTTCTTTTACTTTCACGATCATGTCTGCCTTGGCAAAAATCTCTTCAGCAGTATCGATGATAGTAGCACCAAGGGCTTGGTACTCACTATCGGTAGCTCCAATACCGGCTCCAGCATTGGTTTCAACCATCACACTATGACCATGTTTGATCATTTCACGAACGCTGGAAGGCGACATGCCAACACGGTATTCGTGGTTTTTAATCTCTTTAGGTACACCTACTAGCATTTGTGTGTCTCCACTTTATCAGGTACTGTAAATTGTGGCAGGTGCAAAAACCTAGCCTGAAATTCGTGGTCGGAAAGTAGTGATTCCTAGCAACCAAGACTAGTACCAGACTAATGCGACCGGCAGGGCCAGTTCTTTTACGAAGAGTTAGCATTTCAGCAGAGGTAGTGGTGACAGTGGGATAGTTAGTGTGAACCCACCGAGTGAGAGGTTTGCGAGGGTTAGCGAATTTCTGTCTTGTAGCTAAATCGATCAGCTCGACCTCGGGTAACCCTGTACTCGATAATTCGGTCATTGTTCGCATGGGTCGTCCGTAATAGCATGACCAATGGTTCGCCAATCTTTATCCCGAGGATGTTGGCAGTTTCTTTATCTGCAATATCCGCAGTGAGCGTTTCTTCGGCCCTTATAATTCTCACGTCAAATTTCTCTTCGACAATGGCATACAACAAATCTGGCAGATGTAATTCCTTGTCTTCTAGCCCTTCGACAACATCTGCTCTCCACCAACACTTCTCTATTAATACCGGTAACTCTTCCTCATCATAGCCAATTCGTTCGATGTAAATTAGGGGAGTTCCTGGGTTGACTTTCAGATGCCTGCAAATCTCGGAAGGGCCCTCCAATCGAGTTCGATAAGGTGTTTCTTTATGTATTCGGGTCGATTCGCCGGATGCAGTGCCATAGCTGAAAAATCTAAATAGACTATTGTCGAAATCGATGCGAGACACATAAGTTCCTTTTCCCTGGTGGCGGAACAGTAGTTTTTCTTTTTCGAGAATATCGATGGCTTTTCGAACCGTACCAACGCTGACATTCAGCTCTTGTGAAAGCCGAGACTCTGAGGGAATTAAATCTCCTGGGACGAGTTTTCCAAGCTCAATGTGTTCCCTAATGAATTCTTCGACTACCTTGTACAAAGGTCTTTGCATGATGGTTTTATCAGTTCTGTCTTGGGGGAGAAGGTTAATTAGTGAGATGACTAGTAGCGAAATAGAGTGGTGATTCGATCTTTGATTATGGTAGAGCTTGATCAACGTGAAGCTTTAGACAATCTATTAAACAATCTATCTGTATCGACTGGAAACTGGTTCACTGTGAGTGCATTCTCGAATATGATTCACCACTGTTAATACCAGCGATTTTCGATGAGACTCAAGGACCAGCTTTTTTTTGGCGTACTGACACTTCCTCATATCATGCTCTTTTCTGTGCTCATCAAGCTTTGGCTTGTTTCAGGCCAGCCGCTGATCGCTACTTTTACACCTCATGATGACCTGTTGTTTGTTATCTTGGCACAAAACATTCTTGATGGAAACTGGTTAGGTGAATTCACCGATAGGGTCTTAATTAAAGGGGTTTTCTATCCACTGTTCATTGCCTTTTCGAATCTGATCCAGGTTCCATTGCTAACGGCTCAACATATTTTTTATGCCCTTGGCTGCGTCGTATTGGTTAAAGCGATATCCCCCATTGTACGCAACAAATGGTGGTTGCTGGTCATTTTCCTGTTTTTGCTTTTTAATGCATTTACTTACAACTACAGCAGCAATGGCCGAGTTTTACGACTTGGTGTATATCCTGCGCTGGTGATGTTTTTCTATGGGTGTCTGATTGCCATCATCGTTCGGCTGAGAGATCGCGACCTCAAAAGTAAATTGAAGGGGTTGATGGTTTGGTGTTTGGGACTTGGTTTTTCACTTTCGGCGCTTTGGTTGACAAGAGAAGAAGGTGTTTGGTTGCTTCCTGTTTTATTGATGTTTGCTGGTGCCGTTGTTTTGATAATAGCTTTTGGAGCATTACCAAAAATGCCACAGGTAAAGATATTGGCCATGATTTTTTTTCTTCCTATGGCAATATTGAGTGCGTCGTTATTGACGGTTTCGTTTGTGAATTATCAACACTATGGGGTGTTCCTTACGAATGAAATTAAGTCGAGTGAATTTCGCCATGCTTATAGTGGGTTACTAAGGGTCAAATCTGATAGCTGGCTGGCGCACTTTCCGTTTAGAAAAGATTCTCGTGAACGGATTTACAAAGTAAGCCCCTCGTTCAAAAAACTGGAGCCCTACATCGAAGGTGAAATGGGGCGAAATTGGCAAGGTGGTCATCCAGACATCAATGGTGGGTTGTTTATGTGGCTATTGAGGGACGCGGTTGTGGAAATCGGACACTACAAAAACAGTGATGCGATCTCAACTCTTGCCTTTTATCAGACCATGGGTGATGAGATTCATCAGGCCTGTGATAGTGGAAAACTGGAATGTGAGACGTTGCTTCACCCCCTAACTCCCCCTTGGCGATCGGAGTATACGGAGCTACTCATTCCAACATTTACCAAAGTGCTAGTGGATATTGTGAAATTTAGGCATTTTTCTCCGCATCTTAAAACCTTTAGCCATACTGCTGGTTTTGATTTTGTGGTGCCGGCCTATCGATATGTAACCAATGATAGGCAACAGGTAGATCATCCAGTTCATTTATCCAAATTGCCGAAGTTCTATCGCAAATGGAACGAACTAAAGCGCCATGTATTGGCTATGGTGGGGGAGTCGATTTATCGCAAAATTCCCCAGGTACTATTTGTTGTGAGTCTGTTGGCGATGTTGTATCTTTTTGTGGGGCAACTTCGACGGCGTGATATGGATCCAATCGTTATCAGCGGTGTGTTGCTAGCATCTGGTTTGTTCAGTCACGTTGCCATTATTACGGTGGTAAACATTACGTCTTATGATGGTGCTTTCCGTCTGGGGCACACAGACTATCCCATCGTCTTAATGTTCTGCGTTTGTGGCGTGGTCGCAATCTGGAATGAGGTGTTACGAAGAAGGCGTGATAGTTAACGTACCTTTTACCTAAACGACTTATTGCTCATTGATACCGTTTAGTTTGATATACGATGTATACATCGACGTTTCTGTTGTATTCAATATTTCTGTATTTATAAACGAGTTGTCAACGACCCAAACGATGACGAACCGCGATCATTGTTATGAACGCAAACGTTACTGTTTATTTGTTTTGCATCAGCTTTTCGGGGCGTTTCTTCTCAGGTTGGTCGTAAAAAGCCGCTCTGATTAAATTACTCACGCTACGATACCGCTTTCTGGCACACTTTCTGACACCGTCTACGGGTTTATTTCTCGGTTTCTCTCGATTGACATGGCGCTCAAATAGTTTGTAAGATTGCTTTGCTCAAGTCGGCAGGCAGTGAGCTTAAATCAGGTGTGTGTCATTGCAAAGGTTATGTTCTATAGAGTAAGAGCCCGTCGGTAATCGGGTGGCTTGTTAACAGAGTTGAGCAACCAAAAAATTATGCGAAGACCGTTGAATCAACGGTCTTCGCATATTGATGTTACGCCTGATACTAATTTGAGAGTCTGCTGATTGAAGGGCAACCTGGATGGCAAATTAAACCGTCTAGACGTCCGCTTTTTTAATTATCTCATCCTTTTCTTGAGGCAACGCCAATTTGTTCAGAATTTACGTCTAATTTTATTTTCTGGGTATCTGAGCCAACTTAATGTGGCTGCTGTTGGTATTGAATGACATAATCTTATGACCACCAATGTTGCGTAATCATGTCGCAAGCCAAGTGACCGAAGATTTGCGCACGAGAGAACGGGTTATCTAATATGACTAAGTTTGACCATAAACAGCTAAGAAACGCATTTGGTACCTTCATGACTGGGGTGACTGTGGTGACGACCTGGGAATCCAGCGGCATTCCCAGAGGATTCACTGCAAACTCATTTACCTCAGTGTCGCTTGATCCCGCGTTATTACTAATTTGCATTGATAAAGGGGCCGAAAGTATCGATGTTTTTACCCAAGGCGAGGGTTTTGCCGTGAACATACTCGCTGAAGATCAAATTGATACTTCCGGGTTGTTTGCATCTAAACGAGCCGACAAATACGACCTAGTCAAATGGAAATACAGTGACACGGGAAATCCGCTGCTAGACGGGGTTTGTGCCTGGTTTGACTGTAAACGCAATCAGGTTGTGGATGCCGGTGATCACGTTATCTTAATTGGTGAGGTACAGTCATTTCACCACACTGACGAAACAGGCCTTGGCTACGCCAGAGGCGGTTATGTGAATCTAACGCTAGAGCAAACGGCGTTGCAGGCTGCTGAAGGTGGAAGTGATGTTGTCGTGGGTGCTATCGTGACTCATGAGAATCGAATTTTGTTTGTGGAGGATGAGGATACTGGCATGCTTCGCTTACCGGCCAGTGGGTTGGACGAGTCCTCTGGCTCATTGAAGAAACTGCATGCGGTACTAAATAGTCTAGGGATTGGTGTGTCTATTACATCCGTGTATTCGGTATTCGAGAACGAACGTGATGCGCAGCAGTTCATCTATTACCGTGCGAAGGCCGTCTCTGATGATATCGATGGCCGTTTCTGGTCGTTAGATGCGATTCCCTGGGAGCGCATTAGCTCTGAACCCGTCAAAGTGATGCTAAAGCGGTATTGCAAGGAAGCTTCCAGTCAATTGTTCGGCGTTTACTTTGGCAGCGAGCGCGATGGGGATGTAACGACGTTAGCCACCAACGATAGCGAATCTGATAATGGGTAGTCGATCCCAGTATTTCGCGGGAACCTGCTTTAGATTGACTAACGATCCGAAAACGAAGCCCTTGGTCGATGGGGTTGGTTTGAATCAGGATATATGGCTACCCTAGATTGATGTCTTACAGCGTGATTACAGTGTATTAACTTATGATTTTCTCGGACATGGAAATAGTCACAATCCTCCCGGAGAACGCACAATCGTTGACTATCTCACACAATTAGACACACTGTTGGAACAGATTGGTGTTGAACAATTTTCATTGGCTGGTTTTTCAATGGGGGCGCTCATTAGTCAGGCCTTTGCCTCGGTCAATAGTACGCGACTCAATCATCTAATTTTACTTCACAGTGTCTATAAACGTACTGATCAGCAATGCGAAGGGGTTCGAGAAAGATACAGAATCACCCGTGACTTGGGTGCTATGTCCACCGTAGAGTTGGCCATCCAGCGATGGTTTTCAGCAGATTACATTTATAGAAATCCTGATCAGATGAATGAGATCAGAGATATTTTTTCTCGCCACGAAGACGATGGGTATCTGAAGGCCTATGGTTTTTTCGCCAATGCCGAACCTGTCATGAAGGATTACCCTGTCAATAAAGTAGTATGTCCCTCCTTGGTCATGACAGGTGCAGATGATGTGGGCTCAACTCCCGGAATGTCCGAAGCACTTGCAAGGGATTTGCCGATATCAGAACTCATCATCAATCCAGGACACAAACACGGTGCACCCTATGAGTATGCAAGCCAGATGGCTACTCAGCTGAGCGATTTTCTGGGGCGTCATGATCGGACTCTGAAAAGTTGAGCCTGAAACTGGTTATGAGAGATCAATTGTAAGAGTGGCAGATTGCTAGAGACCGCTTAGAAGAAGCATGAGTTAAATTCCATGGTTGTCCAAAACTAAAGAGAAAAAGAATGAAAAAATATCAACAATATATTGATGGTCAATGGTGTGATTCATCGGACGGTACGGTTATTACTACTATTGATCCCTCTAACGAAATGCCTTGGGCTGAGGTCCAGGGGGCCACAGAAGAAGACGTTGATCGTGCTGTTGCTGCGGCAAAAAAGGCATTATATGAAGGACCCTGGAGTACCATGACAGCGACGCAAAGGGGGCGGCTGCTAAGGCGTCTTGGAGATCTAATCGCTGAAAAAGCACATCATTTGGGCGGAGTGGAGACCACGGATAGTGGAAAGTTGGCGAAGGAAACCCGTGCTCAAACGGGTTATGTTTCTGACTATTATCACTATTTCGCGGGGCTGGCCGACAAAATAGAAGGGGCCACGTTACCCATTGATAAACCGGATATGCATGTGTTCACTACCCGGGAGCCAATCGGTGTTGTGGCGGCGGTGGTGCCTTGGAATGCTCAAATGTTTCTGACCGCGACGAAGCTCGGACCCGCGCTTGCTGCGGGAAATACGGTGGTGTTAAAGGCATCTGAAGATGCACCGGCGCCGATGTTTGAATTCGCCAAAATTGTTGAAGAAGCAGGATTTCCTGCGGGCGTAGTCAATGTGATTACGGGTTATGGCGAGCCTTGTGGGCGTGCGCTGACCCAACATCCTGATGTTGCTAGGGTAGCATTTACGGGTGGGCCTGAAACCGCTGCTCGGGTGATCGAAAACACCAGTCGAAACTTTGCGGTGGTGTCATTAGAGCTGGGCGGTAAATCTCCTATTTTGGTTTTTAACGATGCAGATATCGATGGCGCTGTAAACGCCATTATTGCCGGCAATTTTGGGGCGTCAGGACAAAGCTGTGTTGCAGGGTCTCGCGTTATTCTTCAAGAAGGTATCTACGATCAAGTCATCGAAAAGCTTACCGAGCGGGCGAGTAAAATCCAAATAGGAGACCCCTTGGATAATGATACCCAGATGGGGCCCCTTGCGACGAAAGCACAAATTGATCGTATTGTGGCTGCGGTGGCCAAATCCCAAGAGCAGGGTGCGATATTGCATCATGGTGGGAAACGACCAGATCAATTTGATAAAGGCTACTATTATGAGCCCACCATTTTGGGGTGTCCCGATCAAAATGTGGAAACGGTGGAAAATGAAATGTTTGGCCCAGTACTCAGTGCGCTCAAATTTTCCGATGAAGCGGAAGGAGTGGCTATGGCGAACAATACAAAATTTGGTTTGGGCGCCGGTGTTTTTACTGAGAACCTGGCGCGGGCCCATAGAGTCAGCGCGGCAATCCGGTCTGGTATTGTGTGGGTGAACACCTATCGCGTCATTTCGCCCATTGCTCCCTTTGGTGGCTTTGGGCACAGCGGTTATGGCCGCGAAGCCGGTATCGATGCCCTGCTTGATTACACTCGTACAAAAACAACCTGGATCAATACTTCCAGTGTGCCGATGGCGGATCCATTCACTATGAGGTAGACACAGATAGATGCATTGAGGAAACGAGCCTTACTCAGCTGGTTTAATTCGCGGCTTGTGATTCTTGTTCAGGGCGTCTCTCTATAGGTTTTGTGTTCATTCAATCAACAGTGCTTCGATGCATGGGATCGAAGCAAGTTGTAAGAATCCATTGATCTGATCTGTATTGATGGGACAAACTAAATTGCTATCTCGTTATTTCGAAACTTGTGATTTAATTGACTTAAGGGAGGGCGTTAGCGGTAGTGTAATCTGAGGTCTGTAATTTAGCTTTCTATTGCAGCTTCGCTATTGGCTTTGGCGGAGTGAACGTAGAGAGCGAAGCCAAAGCCGGTTTTTCAGGCTTTAGTATTGAATGTTGAGC
>WLWI01002996.1_pt1 | contig 14538 bp, 8 predicted proteins | sample 6701501 | NCBI WGS metagenome assembly WLWI01 (sample SAMN12718690, study PRJNA515312) | sponge metagenome | isolation source: marine sponge | host: Mycale hentscheli | place: New Zealand: South Island, Marlborough, Capsize Point | collected 2014-11-01
GCACTGAAGCTTCGTTTGAGTCCATTCAAGTTTCTCCTCAAAACATCACTCTCAATCTCAGAGCACGTAAGACAATCCAGTAGTCAGGCTATGTTCAGCTATGTACATAGTTCAATGCTGCCTAATTCATACAACAAGTGTGGTATGTAATTGTGACGACCCCTTACCACAACCATTCAGTGCTTTTCTTTCCTGAAGTTAGTCTATACATAACCTTTTGATTGCTGGCTAGCCATGCCTATACCATGAAGTTTGTGTGTGTGTGTGTGTGCATGTGTAGATTTAAATTTTAGAGAAAGCAACTTTCATGCATATCATGCCTTTCTTTTAGTTTCCAATTTATTCTTTTTGGAATAACAAAAATATGCACTCTTGTAAATTATACATGCATTCACACATACATACCTACACATAAATCTCACATATACATGTACATTCTTGCATATTATCATATACCTTCCTTTTATGCGATTAGAAATGGCAGAGAAGTTCAACATGACTTTTGTGTCGCTGCGTAATTCTCCCCTGGATGTGTACATTCTGCTGGACTTGTCCAGTTCTCTGGCGTCCATTCTCACTGTCCTGCAGCGGGACTTGACCCAGATAGGTGAGTTGCTAATAAGATGCAATCACAGGCCTGCCTTCTTTCAACCTCTCTCCCCACTCACTTTTGACCAGGGATTGGTGGATTTCTACAAAGGAATTATTTTTCAAAGTTTTTTTTATCTGTGGAATTTTTTTTTTTACTCTTGCGAATTTATCTCTTCACAATTTCTTTCTCACTTTTTTTTTAACTCATTAGATTGTATTGTAAGTTCCGTTGGTCTGTTGAGAGTGAGACTGTAGCATAGCAGTACCCCTTAACAGTATAACACAGAATTGAAGCGTTTGTTCATTGGCTGGTTGTCGTAGCCGAGTGCTTGTGCCTTAAGTAAGCAGTCCTGGGTTTGATTCCTGGTGACAGCTAAACATTTCTTTTAATTCTGTTAAAAAGCCTGTGAAAGAGAGAGAATGCATCTAGTGAGTAAAATAGGGCTGAGAAAGATGGTGAAGTGATATTTTTATTATATTATTATTATTATTATTATTATTATTATTATTGATAGCGCTTGCAGGGCTTCTAAGTCGTAGGTCCGAGGTCGTAAATCCCAGGCCTCTTCCTAAAATGCTAGTTGCTGCAAGCACTGTCTAAGATTTTAACCTTGCATAGTGGACCAGCAAATTAACAAGTTCTGTTTGTAAAAAGAGTCTTAAATCAGGGGTTGCCTGACCTCTGCAACTCATGCTGTCATGGTTGCCAACAATTATTATTATTATTATTATTATTATTGGCCATAATTACGTGATAGTATTCTAGAGATTCCCGCTGTTTCAATTTTTCGTTTCTCTACCAATTCTGCAATTGAGTGCTTCAATTTTGTAAGATTTAATGTAATATTATAATTTTTTATTTATTTCAGCAAACTCTTTGGGAAACATATCGACTGACTTTCAGATGGGTTTTGGCTCATTCGTGGACAAGAATATACGCCCATTTGCATTGCACAGTTATGAAGTCAACGAGTGAGTACAAATATCTACATGTACATACACGTGTGTGTGTGGTGTAGTGGTTGTGTCCTTGGCTCAGTGAGGTCCCGAGTTCAAGCCCAACTCTGGGCAATTTTTCATCTGATTTTCCATCTGCCTCCCACCAGTCCACCCAGCTGTGATTGGGTACCTGGTATTTTCTGGGGTGCAAATTTGAGGCCTTTTCTCATGAAACAGCAATGGTCCAGGTGGGACTTCGGGTGCCCACACCACTTACTGTGAGGAAAGGCCTGTTCTCCTGCAAGTTCCTAGCATGGCTCCAGGAGCTTTGCTTGCACGGCTCACAGTGCCTGCTTAGTGCACAGGCATCCTGGCTCTGCCAGGTGCACATGACCTCCTAGCGGCAGCAAAAGAATTTACTTTTACATTTGTGTGTCCATGCAAGAACACATTCCACATTCACTGTAGCTGAGTATTTTTCAGTACGTATTAATTTAAGGATGCCACAACAGTGGATAATTGTAGTAATGATCTGATTGGTCATGGCAATCTATCCGCACTTTATCCGTTAGGTGATATAGCGGGAAAATTCTTGGGCAATATTATTAACCGCTGAAATAAGATTGAATAATAGACAGTCAGAGTGGGGATGATTTTCTGTTGTTGTTTTGATGAAAGTATAATACAAGGTCATGATTTCTTATATGACAGAATGGAAAGCTGAGGTATTGTGATTAATGGCACTACCTGGCTTCACCTCGTGAAGTTTTTCTTGCACCACTTGTGCTATTAATCCTGAGTACCATCCCCATATTTGATAGATATAGACCCACACGGTATGTATGTATGTATGTGTGTGTGTGTGTGTGTTTTATTTCTTCAGTACTAATAGTGGAATTCGGTGCCAAGCTTTTTCCGAGTGTGTGAACACGTACAGCTTCAGAAATTCTCAGCCTCTGACGAGCAATATAGTGGATATTGAAGTGAGTGAAGATCCAATAGTGTGTGTGTGTGTGTGTAGTCTGCTTAGCAGAGGCGCATCACCCTTGGGTGGCATCCTTCAAGGTTCAAGGTGTATTTATATATGTATGTATGTATGTATGTGTGTGTGTATGCATGTATGTTTGTATGTATGTGTGTGTATGTATGTGTGTTTGTATGTGTGTATGTATGTACATATGTATGTTGTTGTGGGTCTTTAAGTTGGTCCCTTTAAATGCCCAGCCTCAGTATCACAATGTCAGCCCAGGAAACTTCCCTCTATCACAGAAGCTCCTGGCCTTGGAAGGGTTGGGTACACTGCCATCAGAGTTACTGCTCTTGAGTGGCCACTGATCTGTTCCTGATACTTTTTATTATATTTCAAGTCAAACGGTGACACAGAATGGTGCAGTGGTACACAAAGTGAGTAATAACTGAAAAAGTGGGCTTGTCCAATGCCAGTATGTAAATAACCTAGGCACCAGTGTGAGATAAATAGAAAAACCAGTATAAGCATGCCCAGTGGATGAGCACATGGCACTCTATCAGTTCACACTTACACTCTACACTACACAGACTGAAGACTACGGGAAAAAGAACGTAGACACACCAATAAACACATAATTACAATTAACAGTCAACTGCAACTCTACCTTTAGGATGGCCACACGTGTGTGTGTGTGTGTGTGTGTGTGTAATAAAGTATAACTAGAGTTATGGTTTAACCTAATAAACAACAGTACATTCATACGCCCAAATTCCGAACTTAAGATATGTATGTGTTGTTTTTTGTTTTATTTGTTTTGTTTTTTCTAAAACTCTTTAACAGGTTATAAGAATAATAATTTTAATGAAATATTGTGGATATGGTGTTTGATTGTCAATTTCCCTATATATTGTCACTTCATTTATTTATCCATTCATTGATGTTTCCTGACAGAATGCCATTCGGACCTCGGCTCGCCTGTCCTCGAATGTGGATGCCCCAGAGGGAAGTCTAGAGGCACTCCTGCAAGTGGCAGTTTGCACTAATGTACGTAAGATGCACGAAAACATTTTTAGCTAGCAAGACACTCTAGGGATTAATGTATAGATCAGGACTATGACACCTGCATACGACAGCAGCATGACCACTTAAGGTTGCCACACTGGGCCGCAAACACTTCTCTGAGAGTAAAAATATAATTTTATTGGCAGCATTTCAAAATTGAATCGGAAATAAATGATGTATTCTATTTCTCAAAAAATATTTCTAGACTTTCTAGTCTTCAGTTTTGCAGCACAGCTATACGATGAACCAGCAAAGGTGTGAACCCTCAGTGCTGCTGTACAGGCTAGCTATTACTTAATCTAAATCAGGTAATAGTAATGCTTGCACAGTGAAAACGGTACATGTAAATGTACTGTCTTCATAGCTAAATATGCTAGAACACTCACCGGTAGTTGGATTGTGAATCAATTCCAGCAATTGGTAAACTAAGACAAATTACCATGGGCAGAAAGAATTCATTTTCAGCAGTAGACGTCATCTTGTCTAATTCGTAGAACTGATTTAAGATAGTCCAAGAAATAAGGCTTGTGTTAGGTTGAATTCGTAACTGAGTGACTAATTTATTCTTAAATGAGAAATTTGAAGTGGGTTGGTGTGCTAAAGACTACATATAATGGTAAGTTTATAACAAAAAAATTTGAATAACGATGACGATTAAGTTACCCACAGTATTGAATTATGTATTTTATTTATTCTTCCAGTAGGTTTGCCATTACCATGCTAATTAGCTTGATATATAGGTGTATATATGTGTGTGCATGTGGTACCGTGCGTAATGTAGGAAGTTATTGTTCATAATTATATAAATTTATTTATATACTTGGTATATCACTTCTTTTGTTATGAACATCCTGCTTCTATATATGGCGTTAGGTGAAGGATTAAATTGTGTATAATGATGATGTTGTGTGAGATTAGAGCAACGGTAGTAGACTAATTAAGGTCGTTTGTAAACACTGAAGTTTCACCTTTTTTTTTAAAGTACAGTTTGTTTTTGCTTTAGACTTGATAAATTCTTCATTTTGCTAGAAATGAAGTGATTCAGTGTAATTTAATCGAGGATAGCAAAAGAGAGCACTTGTAGTGCGTTAAATAATTAAATTGGCTTAGCAAGTTCAATCATTACACTTAGTAAAACTGATCTCTGAGATTTGTAGTACAATATGCAACCAGAATCCTAAAAACAAACAAGTTGTGTGCGTTTGTGTTTCTCTTCTTATAGCATTCATGGTTCATTTGGAACTTGTCTACAAAAAAAAAAAAAAAAAAAAAAAAAAGACAAGACAAGACAAGAAAGGGAAGAACAATGTTAGTAATTTGTACCACATTTGTTTTGATTACAACTATAAGCTGGCTGTAATTGTGTGCACGTACGTACATAGTTATGTGTGATGTATCGTGAAATGTACACTGTTAAGGATACTATATGTGAATTTGCGCATGCGTATGTTCATAATGTCCCTAAGAGTTCCTGTTGTACTAACACATAGTTGTTAGTGGTTGGTTCAGTAGTGATAGGGAGGAGTGGTCAGGTGAGGGGCTTGGGGGAGTGGCTGAGGAAGTGGTGAGTTGAATTACTGGAGGATTCATTGGGGGAACTGTCTGGTGTATTCCGAGGTGAATAACTGGAGAAATTGTGAGGGGCGTGGCTGGGGGAGTGGTTTGAGAAGTGCGGGGAAGAAGAAGGGCTAGGAGGAGTGGATGGTACTGTTGCTATGGGAGTATCCGGGGGGGAGGCGGAGTGGGAGGAGTTACTGGAAGACCCAGAAGAATAGCATGAAAATTGACTGAAGGATTTACATATGGAATGGAAAAGAAGGTCACTATCATTACTGGTCTGAGCCTCGAGGACTGGCTTGTTCTTTGTTTCAAGTTGAGTGACCTTGTTCTCAAGCTCATCTACTCTATCTTGTAGTTGTCTCTCTGCCAGGTAATGTCTGTGGCAGTCATCTTGGGACACAGTCAGAAGGCTCTTCAGGTCTGTCACCTGCTCTCTTAACCGGGCTTTCTTCTCCAGACACTTGGCCAGCTTCTCTTGTTCAACCTGTGTTGGACAGGGCAATGTAAAGATAGACCTAGCTAAAAGTCAGTTGCAATAAAATTTAGTAGTATCAACAGGTTCTGGTCATCAGCTCATTATATTTAAGTATATGATATTATATTTATTCCGTGAAATAACTCACAATATTTCAGATATTTCATTTGCTTTCACGCTGGTTACACTCGTCAGAGTGATATGGCAAGATATTTCACTCTTAGGCTTTATTTTCACTCCCCTCTGGCTCATGCATATTAATTACCCTGCTAGTGAAATAAATCACCATATCACACTCTAACTCATGTAATAAGTATATAATCATATATATGTACGTATTCTCTGACCTGTAATTTTCGTAGGAGCTGGCTGTTTTCACCTTTGATCTCTTTATAATAGAGGTCCTGATACTGAACCTCTGTATTGAGTTGGTTTTCCCTGTCTCGACTGTCTTTCAGCCACACCCTCAAATGGCGTATCTCATTTTTCAACTTCCTGATATGCTCTCTTCTTTCCAATTTCACCAGCTTCATCATATGCCGATGCTTGTGCCTCTCACTCAGGAGAACCTGTCTGAATTCCTGCTCCATGTTGTTTTTCTCCTGCATCAGTCTGTTGATTTCCATGCGGTGTCTGCAACATTTGTGGTCAGAATTGTTTCCGCTATTATCTGCAAAAATACTAGAATTCTTTGGATGTTTGACAAAGATTGGCGTGGGTTTCTTACTGGATGGTATAGATATGGTCTCGCCTCTTTTGTTCTTTTGGTTGTTGCTATCAAAATTGGGATCAGTGACACTGCCTATGTTTCCCATGTTTGGTTTATCATCCCCTGTTTCACCCCCTGTTTCATTCCCTGTTTCATCCCCTGTATCATCCCCTGTTTCATCCCCTGTATCATCCCCTGTATCAGGAGTTGGGTCACATCGACTTTCCGGCAAATTGTAGCAATACAGTGGAATTGTGAACTTGCTGTATATTTTCTTATTCTTCCGTTTTCTTAAAAGTAGTAAAGTTTTCTGCAAGCTGTGTGCCAGGTGTGCTGTGCTTGTTTCGTCTGCTAGGATATCGCAGAACGCCTGAAAGCCACACCCAGAGCCATCAGATGCTACAAAGCTCTGAATGGCAATCAGCATTTCCTTAGGCTTGGCATTAAGCATCACTTTAGGGATGAGTCCTTTGGCGTAACACTGGGTGGCTATGCTCTCTTGGTCAATCTCCATCCCGCGGATTAGAATAACAAAGTTATTCCTGATTGCTTCGTTTTTAAGATAAGCCTCTTGAACCTTATCCATTTTTTTAAATTTTTACTCCGTAGAAGGATGCTGTAACCTTTAGAGAAATCAATCTGAATTTCATGAGTTATTGAAAAGACTGTAATGTTACCAAGACCCTTCAAATTGATAAAAAGTCTAACTGATTGAGTACTGAGAAGTACTTGAAACTTTGAATAAACCTTCCAGAAGTAGACTTCTGTTTATTTCAATTCTAGAGAAGATTCTGCCACTTGATTCAAGAAAGGTAAGAGATGATCCAAGTTTTAGCAAGGTCCACCTCTTTTAATGTCTCACATTTCAATCGTAGACTTTACTTCAAATAGAAGTTGTTGCTACAATTTCAGAAGCCAGAGCTTTTCAACCAGTAGCTTCTAATTGGAGTGAATTGAAGCAATTGGATACACTGTTATTCCATAGGGAATAGAGGCCACTAATGCGTACTGGTGTACTGAGTTTTGTGTTTAACTTTTGGTTGAAGGGAATTTACCATGTGGTTTGTGTAGTTGACATATGCTATGTCTATTGGGTTTTTACTTTTACTTTCAATGTACACAATCAACTGGCACCTGCAAGTGTAGGGCTTATCAGGTTTGACTGGAGTGAGTCAGGAGTACAAATGCCTTCAATTGGTTCCCAGTTCATGTTCTTGGATGACCGTATGCGTGTAACAGAATTACATGTATACCAATTCTGATACTAATTTATTTATGGTAAGGTAAAGGGTTGGCTCCATGTATACCAACACTTATACAAGTCTATTTATGGTAAGGTAAAGGGTTAGCTCAGTTCCATTTTGCACTCTCTCTGTAGCTAGTAAATCATTTTGAATGTACATATACATAAAAAAATTTTAGCTGCATGAAAATAGTAGGATAGTACATGAACATAAGTACTACATTCATTACAGTGACTAGACATCAGCGCTGGGGAATACATATGTTAATTATCTGATTCTAACTTCAGTGCGGGACTCGCTGCGGGAAAGATGGCTTGGGCTCTTTGAGAGTTATTTTCATCTGATGTTTCCTGGGAATAAGGACCATCAACTGGTGTACCAGCACTCTGATCCTGTTCAGTCTTCTCAGATTGTGTTGAAAGTCCTTCTGTAATGCATAACTCTTGAAACTTTCGTCTTTGCTCCGTTTCATTATCTTTTTTTGATTTTAAATGCTTTTTCTTTTCGTATTCCAACTCTGCTTCTTTCAGTTCTTCTTTCCTGGTTTCCTTTTCTTTTTCGAGTTCTTTATTCCAAAAATCTGCTCTTTCTGTTTCCCTTTCTGCTCTTTTTGTTTCCCTGTCTAGCTTATCCGTGAGATCTTTTTTTTCAGATTCGCTTTTGTCCAGCTTGGATTGCAGCTCATTGCAATGTTTCTCTAGTTCTTCCAGCTTTACCTGGAATGTCTGACAATCACTGCAACCGGTGCTCACCACAGGATCAATTGGCGAGCTTGAATTAAGTTGATTGGACTGGTATTTTCTCTTTGTGTTTGGGGTGTTGGGAGCAGTGTGATATTCGGAGCCATTAGAGCTTGAACGCTGGCGTGTTAGTTTCTGTCTGTCGTGTCTAAATGACTTCGTATTTAAACCATCTGATTGGTCTTGCTTGCATTTGTCTGTCTGGTTGATTGCATCTGTGTCAGCTGTAGAGATGTGGGTGGCTGAGTCAGATCTACAGAAGAAATTTAAAAAAAAAGGAAGATAAGATGAGGCTACTATTATATCATTAATATTTTGCTACAACCTTTTTTGGATAATTCTCTACTGACTCTTGTGTTTTTGTTTGTGTTTTTGTTTTTGTTTTTGTTTTTGGTAGTTTTTATTGAACTTAGCATTTACTATTGGGTTAGTTACTTCCTGAATGTTACTCACGTATCTTCAGCATCTTCACGTAGCATGTATAATCCATTGTTAGTGTAGCTTGTCTGTTCCTTAAAGCTATTTGTCTCATACTCAGGCGAGATTGGAGGTCCCTGCTGCTGAGAGGTGGCCCTGCATGCACCTGGTGACATTGCTGGACTTGTTTCATTGCTAGGAGCAATGAATGAAACGTCATCAAATAGGACAGACTTTTGATGGCTTTCTTCTTCCAGTTCTTTTTGTTTCCTTGTCTGCTCAAGCTTTTCTACAAAATAATCGACACTGGGCATATCTTTCAAGACTTCTAAGAAAATAGTGTATGCACTTTGGTCCACTTTAATTCTATCTTCCACAGCTTGCAATATGGATTCAATACTTGGGTCGTTGTTGTTGGATCTGTTGATGTCATCAGATATCAAACCTTTTGAATAAAGTTTAGCAGCTAGGGTCCCTTTGGCCTGTCTCAATCCAGTGATCAAATCACTCTTGAGTTCTTTAAATGCTTTATATTCCATTGAAAAGTGCTCTTTAAAGAATGGAAATAAATAATAAATGGGTAATTATTGCATGCAACTTGTATTTATACAGCAGTCTTTGCAGGAATTGGACTAACAGGAAATGGCTGGTATGAATTTTGTTAAACGTAATGTATTCATGACACGAGTTTGGGAATAATAGCCGACTCAGCAAGTGTTGTTATTGTGTTGTTGTTTTTTCAATGCACAATACATAGTCTTTGGTTCCTTCTCGTGAATACTGGGGAACTAGTTGGTTGCTGTCTCTCTCTCTCATATTGAGCTTTCTTACGGTGTTTTTGTAGGATATGTTGTATTCTTGTTGTATATTATGTATTACATGTATGTGCATATACATTTACATATATATACTATACATGTATATTTCACTATCAAATTAGTAGTGCAAACAGATTTAACTTGAACTAATAAATATAATACATAGGTCCAAGATGTGCTTAGTATGAAAAGGGGAAAGAATGCCATAGTTATTCGTTCCGGTTTGTGTATAGTCTCTTTCATATGACTCTTCACTCTTTAATGTGTAAATTTAGTGTATCAATTTCTTGTCATTGAAAGCTGCAATAGACTCACTTTATTGCACCGAATCCTCAGGATTGTCATCTTGTGTGTGCTTGTGACTCTAAGACTGTGTGGCTTTGCTTGCTGTAGAGGTGCCTGGTCTTGGTGAGTGATCTGGCTGAATGCAGGGATAAGATCAGAATGTTAGCTGATCAGAAGCCTGTGATTGGCCTGGTGTTGACTGAGAATTAATATCATGTTCCTTGCCCTCTGCAGTAGTTCTCATTTCCTGACTGAAAGCTGCCGGATCACTACCACTGTTAGCTTGACTGTAATTGGGTTCTATCGTGGAAGAATGGTCAGCTTCCATTTGCTCAACATTTTCTGGTGACAAATTCAATCTTTGCCCTTGGGGTTCACTCTGGTTGTTCCCTGGAAGATGGCCCGGATTATGCCTTGGAGGATGGCTCTGGCTATACCCTGGAGGGAAAGTTACTTTGTTTCGCCCTTGAAATGATGGACTTGCATTATGATCTTGAGGAAGAGCCTGGTTATGTCCTGGAGGAAGAGCCTGGTTGTGTCCTGGAGGAAGAGCCTGGTTATGTCCTGGAGGAAGAGCCTGGTTATGTCCTGGAGGAAGAGCCTGGTTGTGTCCTGGAGGAAGAGCCTGGTTGTGTCCTGGAGGAAGAGTCTGGTTGTGTCCTGGAGGAAGAGCCTGGTTGTGTCCTGGAGGAAGAGCCTGGTTATGTCCTGGAGGAAGAGCCTGGTTATGTCCTGGAGGAAGAGCCTGGTTATGTCCTGGAGGAAGAGCCTGGTTGTGTCCTGGAGGAAGAGTCTGGTTGTGTCCTGGAGGAAGAGTCTGGTTGTGTCCTGGAGGAAGAGCCTGGTTATGTCCTGGAGGAAGAGCCTGGTTGTGTCCTGGAGGAAGAGCCTGGTTATGTCCTGGAGGAAGAGCCTGGTTGTGTCCTGGAGGAAGAGCCTGGTTATGTCCTGGAGGAAGAGCCTGGTTATGTCCTGGAGGAAGAGTCTGGTTGTATCCTGGAGGAAGAGCCTGGTTATGTCCTGGAGGAAGAGCCTGGTTGTGTCCTGGAGGAAGAGCCTGGTTGTGTCCTGGAGGAAGAGCCTGGTTGTGTCCTGGAGGAAGAGCCTGGTTGTGTCCTGGAGGAAGAGCCTGGTTGTGTCCTGGAGGAAGAGCCTGGTTATGTCCTGGAGGAAGAGCCTGGTTATGTCCTGGAGGAAGAGCCTGGTTGTGTCCTGGAGGAAGAGCCTGGTTATGTCCTGGAGGAAGAGCCTGGTTGTGTCCTGGAGGAAGAGCCTGGTTGTGTCCTGGAGGAAGAGCCTGGTTGTGTCCTGGAGGAAGAGCCTGGTTATGTCCTGGAGGAAGAGCCTGGTTGTGTCCTGGAGGAAGAGTCTGGTTGTATCCTGGAGGAAGAGCCTGGTTGTGTCCTGGAGGAAGAGCCTGGTTGTGTCCTGGAGGAAGAGCCTGGTTGTGTCCTGGAGGAAGAGTCTGGTTGTATCCTGGAGGAAGAGTCTGGTTGTGTCCTGGAGGAAGAGTCTGGTTGTATCCTGGAGGAAGAGCCTGGTTGTGTCCTGGAGGAAGAGTCTGGTTGTGTCCTGGAGGAAGAGTCTGGTTGTATCCTGGAGGGATACTTTGAGCTTGAAGACTTAAGTTGTGCTGTTTGGAAAGCATCTGGTTGCTGGAAGAAGCATTAGCTGAAGTATGTGCTCCATTGCCATGTACGAGATTAGATCCTGATAGAGTACAGTTCAGCATGAAGTCTTCCAAATTGTCCACATCACTTGAATCTTGTTCTCCAAACAAAAATACGTTCTCCTCACAATGGAATGACTTTGTTCTCTTCAGCTCAATGCGTAACTTGTACACTTCTTTCTCTAATTCTCGTCTTCTATCTCTTTCACTCTCGTAGCGTTTTCGTTCGTTTTCTTTTTCTAAACGCTCACTCTCCTTTTGAAGTAGTATCATTTCCTTTTCTTTCTTTTCTCGATCCCTCTCAAATTTCAGAGTAGATATTTCTTCCTCCTGTAATTTGTTCCTGAATTCAAGACCTGCGACTCTATCAGGACTGAAAGTTTGAGTTAACGTTAGAATTTTTTTCTGGAGCTCAGTCACTTTGGATGCCATTATTTCATGTCTGTGATGTGCCACTTTCAGATAATAATCTTTTGTTTGGATCTCATTCGTGAATCCTCTGATTTGCTCGTCGTAATGGAATTGCTGGTTCTGCAAAGCTTCTTCCTTCACCTTGCATATGTTCATCAGTTCAGACACCTTCTCCTCAAGACGTTGCAGCTGTAGCTTGTAGAAATCACACTCCCTGCATGCCTTTCTGCGAGTTCTTTTTGAATGTCCTGGCACTTCATTGGAGGAATCCAGCGACAGACTTATGGAACTGTTTGGAGTACTATAACAGTCACTATTCTCAGAAGAGCTGCTACATATGGAGTCAGAACGCTGCGGGAGTTGTAAATGGCTGACTGAGACATCCTTGTTCTGATCTGATCGTGAAGAAACTTTTTCTATACTTTGATTTTCTTTGGCTCCGCTTTCGTTAGTACTTTCACCACTAGCTTGATATGTTTTACAACGGTGATGATTGTCTTCATGTTTTGGCTGTTGTTCGGCATTATTTCCCCCATGATCATTCCATTTGTCGGAGCTGTTGGCATTTTGGGTGCCACCATTGGATACATGCTCTTTTCTATCTTGTGCGTCTGAATTGTATTTGTTTTCTTGGTTCCCTGCTTCCGTTCCCATTCCAGTAACTAGTACCATTCCCTTGAATTGGCTGTCCTGGACCATGTGCTTTGCCAAGGAGGATCGATTTTCCACAGGAAATGCTTGAAAGGGCATGTTTGGGATATTTGGTCGAGGAGTCCTACACCAAGTTTAATTAACAAAGCAAGCATGTTTATTTGATGTTATTACGTTGTATAAATTAAAAATTAAAATTATGGTATACATTATTGGACCATGGTCTAGCTAGTTTTGACTTGCAATTGCGTGTGTGCACTTATGCGCAAGAACAATTTGGCTAATTATAGTGTTTATAGTGTATAAGCTAAGGCACACAGGCAAAATTTGACCTGTGTACTTTATATGGGGAAAACATCAGATACACTACAGGAATTATCTGTCACTTATGTAGAATGCTTGCTTGCTATCTTCTACTATAGATCCCTTATTAAAGGAGTGATTTGGTGTGAATTGCTTGTACTTCTAAAAGAAATCCCCTCTAGAGCATGCACTCAGGAAGTACTTGTTAAGTATATATACTATAAATCTTTCTATGTTTTCCCCTCCTCACTCCAGAATCTCCTGTTAACTAAAAAGGAAGTATCAATTAGTCACTTATAGTAATTACGTATCACAATCGCTCCTTATTAGCTGTCCAGGTAACCTTCCGTGAAATTCCCCTCAGCCTTGGTGGTTACTCATTTTGGAATGCAAACAGCTTTACTTAATTAAAGTGTCATATTTCTTTAACTATCTTCAGTTAGTAGGTTGCTGCTATTTCTAACATCTGTATTGTTGATTTGCTTTTAATAATAATCTATTCATATGCAATATTTACAGCTTACCAGAAATTCTGATCCCCAGGGCTGCTTGCTGGTAGAGGAAAAGTGTCACCAAGCTGAGTGCTGCTCGAGTTTTGCGACTTGCTGAATGACGAGGCAGTTGTAAAGCTCTTACTATACATGGCTGGACCAGTATTGGAATGAAATAATTGGTTTGAGACTCTTCGTGAAGGAGCTGCATTTGATGACATAGGTGTTCCTGGTAGAGTGTCTGGCCTTCCTGGAAGGAAAAACAATTTCTCCATAGGATCTGAATTCTCTTGCAGGTTACGATTTCTCAATTCAACTTCTCTTTGTTCCGAAGCCTTTATTCGTTCAAACTCAGCTTTCTTTTCATCTTCAACGGCCTTCAGCTCCATTCTTTTATCCTCCATGCTCTTCACTATGTACGAAACTCCAGTCTCAGACTCCAGAATCTTGACTATCTTGTAGTAGGCAGATGGCTCGTTGCTGACCCTGTCTTGAAGAGTAGAAACAAGGCTTTCTGTGCAAGTGTCTCTGTCAACTGAGCCATCAGAACAGCTTCTCTTCACGTCTGTAGTGATCAAACTATCAGCGTAGAATTTTCCTGCTAAACTTTTGAGAGAATTCCTGCAGGCTTTTTGTAGCTTGTCAGTGGCAGACTGGAGGACTTCTCTCTCCACATTGCGTGCACTGAAGTCTGACATAACCTGCTTTTAACAAACTCTGGAGGCACCACTCTGCAGTATTAGATAGCTATTCCAATACTTCACTGACACTAAGGGTACGTGACAGAATCGTTGCTTTTAATAGGTCCCTGCTGTGTCATGCTGGACTTTCCCTGTTTGGAGCCCTTAAGTACTTTTATGTGGCCCATACGTACTTTACAATTATTCATGACCCGTTGAGGACTTCCTCTCTGATCTAATGGCATGATAGGATTTCTTCCTGTTGTGATATGCAGACCTGCTGTGTGTGAGTAGTAAGCACAATGTGTAAGAGTATCCAATTCTCATCTAAATTCATTGGTTCTTGATAGTCTGAGGCACAAATGAATGTATATAACCGTAGTTGTACCATGGTTAGTTCAAACCGTCCAATCAGATTTCTCAATTCGGGGTGAATAAATCACTTATACACCTCCTAGGAGGTGAATATTTTTTGCCCGTGGCCTAGAATTACGATCTGTAGCTAAGCGAAGCGGCGACCAAC
>WLWI01002997.1_pt1 | contig 14536 bp, 10 predicted proteins | sample 6701501 | NCBI WGS metagenome assembly WLWI01 (sample SAMN12718690, study PRJNA515312) | sponge metagenome | isolation source: marine sponge | host: Mycale hentscheli | place: New Zealand: South Island, Marlborough, Capsize Point | collected 2014-11-01
TACCTCATACGTAATTTAAAAACTCGACTTTATTTTAATAGCTTGAGTGTTAGTTGTTAAAATCAAATTTAACAATAGTGTAGTTTAAGGCTCGCTCGCCATTTGTGCTCAAGCACACCACTAGTAGCTTGAGTGTTAGTTGTTAAAATCAAATTTAACACAATAGTGTAGTTTAAGGCTCGCTCGCCATTTGTGCTCAAGCACACCACTAGTTGGTACGTGTTCAAATTGTGCGCGAGTCGCGTACAATAGTCAGTTCGCGGAGAGTAAATTGGGATCCATCCCGCAGTTCTTATCAAAGAATTCTTCTGATTGGTCCCCTAGCCTATAATTGGTCACGCGCGGCGCTATAATTGGTCACATGATTTGATTAACCAATGAAATGAGTTTTTTGATAAGAACTGCGGGACTGTAGTAAATTGGGGCGGGTTTTGTGGTAATTCTACTGAATCGCTTAATTACCGCAGGTTCCGGTGGTACTGCACCCGCTACACTTCAAATTTGGTTGCTGTGAGTGGATGCATTTATAGTGGGTTTTTGGATCTAGGCTGACTATTGAGAGAGATAGAGTCTATTAGGAATTAGTTGTACCACTCTAATGATACTGTTACATATTAGTTTGGGTATATAAATTTATGTGTAACATTAAGTGCAAGTGTAATAAAAAGTGAAGTATTTTAAGAAATATCACGAGGTGAGTTGTTAGGCGGTTTGAAGAAACATGACCAAAAACGGTAATAAAAAAGTACTTACAATGGAAAGCGATACAAAGTCAGCTCCTGAATGGAAACTTCCCAAAATAGTCACTTTCTCTTCTAATTTAGTCAAGTCATTTCTTGCCTGGGAATAATCAGCCTGAAGAGAACGGATATCATCAATTGCTTCAGAAATTTGTCTTTCGTTGGTAGCCACTTTACCCTTAGTATCAGTTAGTTTTGTATTCTGTTGGGAAGTGTCAGTTTGGAGGGAGGATATTTGCTGGGAAAGTAACTGATGATTGTATTTCAGCATTGTCAGTTTACTATTCACTTCAGAAAACAACTCTTTATTAGTAGCTACTTTTTTCTTAGTATCAATTAAGTCTGCCCTTTGTTGGGAAGTGTCTGATTCCATGGAGGATATTTTCTGGGAATGCGACTGATGGCTGGACTCCAGCATTTTCAGTTGACTACCTACTTCAGAAATTAGTCTTTTATTGGTATCTATTTTCCCCTTCGTTTTATTTAGTTCTGCTCTCTGTTGGGAGCTGTCTGATTGGAGGGAGGATATTAGCTGGGAATGCGACTGATGGCTAGACTCCAGCATTGTCAGTTGACTACCTACATCAGAAATTAGTTTTTTATTGGTATCTATTTTCCCCTTCGTTTTATTTAGTTCTGCTCTCTGTTGGGAGCTGTCTGATTGGAGGGAGGATATTAGCTGGGAATGTGACTGATGGTTGGACTCCAGCATTGTCAGTTGACTATCCGTTAGTGACATCTTATTCTTAATTGCTCCAATATTTTCCTGAATTTCTTTTATCTGGACCTGGTGGCTTCCCTGTGACTGTGAAATTATATCTAATAGAGAAGACAGATCTTCTAATTGCCGTTTTGTGACATTCAAACTGGAAGTTAACAAAGAGTTGCTGTATCTTACTTCTTGCCCCAATCTTCTAAGGTCTATTGTTGTTAAATTGTGACTACCTTCCAAACCTGTCAATTGTGTCTGAATCGATTCTAACTTCTCTGTTATATTTTGGACTAGAGCCAATTGTGTCGAATTAAAGCGAGTTAGCTCTTCAGAAATATCAGAGATTTTGTCACTAATTATATTGACAGGTTTTCGTGCATTGTCTGCACCTTCGTCAACCACTCCTGGGTCAAAGTTATTCCAACGCTTCAATCGCTTAACTTCATCCTTCAGCTCCGACACTTCCCAAAATAGTACACAAAAACAAACTAATACAATGGCTGCAGTACTTACTGAAAAACCAACAGGTAGGGTACAAAAGGACTTGCAACTGTAATCAGAATTTCGGTTTGCAGAAGGTTCGTGACGCTCAAGTAGCTTTTTTTCTTCGCAATCGTCTGCAGATTCTTCTTCATCAACTGGTTCGACGAATGTCTCCTTTACTGTGTCCAACGACATTTTCACCGGCGCAATACAGGCTAATCACACAGCGCGTAGCAGCAGTATAGAGGTCTTGCGCAAGTGGGATATCCCCGGGGGAAATCCCAACATGACACCGGGTGCCGCGTGACGTTTCCAGCGTGGTGGTTTTGGTAATGGGGTCTGGCTGCTTCGTGAGACCATAAAACGACATGAATTAATAGTACATTAAAATAATAGTTAGGCGCTGCCTCAGTGGGAAATACCGTTTTCAGGGTCCTGAACCTAGGCTGTAGCGTCCCGAGCTCAACGAGGGCGCTACTTGGGGGCTGAGGGACCCTAAAATGGTGGTTCACTACGCCTGCGCAGTGCCTAACTAATTTAGAAGGTAGCGCCATCGATAAAAGAATTTGGTAAATTATTTATCAATGGTCGGAAGGACACTAAGCACAATCGGAGGGACACTCTAAGCGCAATCTGAGGGACACCAGGTGTTCCCGCCCTCAAGGCGTGGGCACAAAGTTAATAGTGTCCCTCTCTAAAGGACCTAAGCAGTTTATAAAGTTCCTCTGTCACAATACAAAAGCTACATCAGCTATGTTCTAAGGCCACTCAGGAGATGGTATGTAGACATCTCATCTTGAAATGGTAGATATCCAGTGATGTTATGCACATTTTGTGAAGAGCAGAGCTCTCGTAGCTAAGAAGTCTCAGAATTCTTGAGCACATCTTGGTGTTGGAAACAAACACTACATTCAAATATTTTAAGTGTGTGAATACATATAGTGGGATCTTAGGATACTATTTGTCTCTAGGAGTTGAACTATCAAGGATGATATAATATTTTAGTTTATTGGAGGCATTATGTTCGTTGCACATCTTAGTGGTAGCTATATGCTGGGCAGATTAAACTGCCCCATTGCTGGCCAATTTTTATTTGGAGGAGCAAAGTAAACTTGAGTTTTTCAGGAATCATTCAAATATATATGTAACATTCAGTGCATTATTGACAGGTGCAATAAAAAATGTCCTGTATTAAGAAATAGAACACGAGCTAAAAAAAAAAGACAAAAAAAGTGATGAAAAAAATTGGTGCAATGGAGAGTGTTACAGGGCCAGATCCTGAATGGAAACTTTCTAAATTAGTCACTTTCTCCTTTAAATTATTTCTATCATTTCTTGCCTGGGAGGAATCTGCCTGAAGAGCACTGATGTCAGCATTTGCTTCAGAAATTAGTCTTTTATTGGTAGCCACTTTATCCTTAGTATCAGTTAGTTCTGCTCTCTGTTGGGAGCTATCTGATTGGAGGGAGGATATTTGCTGGGAATGTGACTGATGGTTGGACTCCAGCGTTGTCAACTGATTATCCACTTGTGACTGCTTATTCCTAATAGCAGTAATACTTACCTGAATTTCATTTATCTGGACCTCATGGCTGTTGTGTGACTGTGAAATCGTGTCTAAAAGAGAAGATAAAGCTTCCAATTGTTGTCTTGTTTCATTCAAACTGGAACTTAAAAATGAGTTGTTGGATCTTACTTCTTGTTCTAATCTTCTCATATCTATTGATAATAAGTTGTGACCACCTTCTAAATCTGTCAATTGCTGTTGAAATGATTTTAACTTCTGACTTTGGTCTTCTATATTCTGAACTACAGCTAATAGTGTCCAATTAAAAGAATCCAAGCGAGTTAGCTCCTCAGAAATATCAGAGATTCTGTCCATCAGTTCTTCATATATATTGACAGGTTCTGATGCATTGTTGTCTGCACTAATCTCGGGAGTGCGCACGTCAGAGTTATTCCACCGCTTCAATTGCTCAACTTCATCCTTCAATCTCGACAATTCCATCGCCATATTCTCATTACGTTGCCGGAGTGTAGACAATTCCACTGTCGTGTCCCCATTACTTTGCTGGAGAGTAGACAACTCCATTTGTATATGTAGAAAGAGCACAACAGCTCCTGCAATGGTTGCAGTCCATAGAAATAGCGATAAAAAAATGATAACTACAGCAGGTACAATACCAGAGAACTTGGATCGGTAGCCATTATTCTCAGGTAGTTCTTCTTTACAGTCTCCACATTCTTCTTTATCATCTACAAATTTCTCATCATCTACAGATTTCTCATCATCTACAGATTTCTCATCATCTACAGATTTCTCATCTACAGATTTCTCATCATCTACAGATTTCTCATCATCTACAGATTTCTCATCATCTACAGATTTCTCATCTACAGATTTCTCATCAATTGGAGGTCCGAAATTCTCCACTTCCGTGTACGTCGTCGCCATTCCACCGCAAACAGATCGAAACGGACTACTGACCAGCGCGCCACCCGCGACCCTTTTATACGCGTTGCACACGGAAGCGGGACATCCCCGGGGAAACCCCCAATATGAGAGCAAGTTGTTGTACAAGTTCCAGGGAAAATCCAGGGAAAATCCAACAACCTTGACCAACAAATATTTGACTGAGCATGTGTAACATTACATACCGGTATGTAAAAAAAAAAAAAATTAATCACTCTAGTCAGAAAGATCTGGCAGTGGTTCCTGCACCACATTGCACCAGAAATTGCAGCAAGTGGCATGGTAAGTCTTGTTGTTATGGAAGAGCAGAGGTATAGAATAGTTCTCGGGTGAGGAAGAAAGAGAACAGGAGGAAGGAATAGAGATATCCTTGCCCATGAGACAGAGAGAACATCTTGAAATGGTATCAGACAGGAAGTCCTCGCCACTGCATGGCTGTCTGCCTGGGCCACTATCCTGTCGGTTGGACACACACTCCTGGAACAATTTCACCTGATAATAAAGAGAATAAATATCATTAATATAGTGTGATACTGTCTGTACAATACAACATTCTATCAATCATTCTAAGCAAAGAAAATAATATATGTAGTTATTGAGGGGACATACTTATAATAGAGATTTGAGTGAACTATTGTGATAATTATTACAGGGTCATTGTACAGAGTTAAGTTTTAACTAGTCTGAGGAGCAGTTGATGATATAGTCACTATGGAAACTAATAACATTCATCATGCCATTTTTAGCAAGGACACAGAAGATTTTAGAATCTAGTATTCATTACATCACATGACATTACAGCTCGTGTTGCTGTTTTGGATATGCTGTGCAACTGAACTGTTTATTTGGCCTGGTCAACCAAGGGAAATGCCTAATTATTAGTTAAGAGTGGGCGGGACCAGTGGCTAAACCCAGCCCCACAGCAACCACAATAGTTTCCAGACCCCTTTAGGTGAGAAAGTTTCAATCTAGTTTTTATGAAGGGTAAGAACTTGATAATTGTGATGATAAAGCCTTTTCAATCCACAAGTTATGGCTCCTCACCGGAGGGGGAGGTGTTTCCAATCAACACTGAAAAGGTGTTCCGATGGCACATAATTGGTGGTCTGTTGAGTACGAGACTGCAGCAAGCGGTACTACTCAACAGTATAAAGGACAAATGTGAAGGTCTTGGAAGTCAAGGGTTGTCATAGCTCAGTGGTTAGAGCACTGGTGGCTAAAGCCAGTGGCTCTGGGTTCGAATCCCGGGCGACAACTAAGATTTTTTCACATTTACCTTTGCTTTTTTCCAGACCCCTTTAGGTGAGAAAGTTTCAATCTAGTAAAGTATTATGCAGCCAAATTCAAAACATCAAGATGTGTGTTAGTAAAGTTTATTGGATGTGTAACAGCAGATATGAACATGTCATTCACGCCTGCCCCATTGAGTTCACCTTCTCTACCTCAGTTTAGCCTGCTGGGATATGCCTAAAGAGTTAGTAACTCATTAAAAGGAAATGGGCACAAAAGGAATAAATACAGTGGAGATACCACCACTCACCATTACTTTTCCCGGGAAGATAGCGCCAAGTCTATCCCACTTTTTCTTGATGATGTCAACCAGTTCATTAAACTCATCACTATCTGTTTACATTGTAAGTGTGTATGTATGTGTATATAATGCATACAATCAAATAATATAGCCATGATACATTACAAAGACCATATAAAATACAACTCTTACCACAGTCATTGTCCTTGACACATGCATGAATCCTTCTGGCCAGTTTATACACTTCCATAATACCTGGAGGCAAAAAAGAAAAAAAAGAAAAAAAAAAAGAAGACTTCCTTCTATGTAGCATATCCCAGATATAGATTTATTGTTGTAAACAACTTGTTTTCTCCTTCTAATGGAGACTTCAAGCCCTCAAGGTATGCAGATATATACAAAAGGACACAAAGGGGATAGTCTAATTAGATATTTACTTGGAAAAATAAATGAATAACACAAAAAAAAAAAAATCGCCTGCTCAGGGCTATGAATATCATTATCCAACCAAAGAAAAGAAATTCAGAAAAATGAAAAACAAAGGTCAATTCTCTCACCTCTCAGTTTGTTAAGTCCCTCCTCTGAGGTGGCTATTTCCTGAAGCAAGCCTGGACCATCTTCCTCATCCTTACAGCTGCCCAGCACTTCCACACACTCACTTAGTACCTCTGCACACTTTTTCAAACAGCTTAGCCACACTTTACCAGGATCTGGAGGACTCTAAACAAGAGGTGAGTGTGAGTTCAAGATATAGTGGAAAAAAAGTCAATGCAATGAAGTTTAGGTTTTACAGGACTTCAAAATACAACACACTTAAGCTAGAAAGATATGATACAAGCCTAAAAGGTGTGAATCTAGCTTAGTTGAAACTATAGCAACAACAAAAACAATAATAACAAACAAATACAACACAGCAGCCACAACAAAACTCATCGTCCACAGCCATAATGTCTATATACTTCTTCTACTGAATAGTGATGATAGTCTGTGTACGTACTAGTTTCATTCACTAGCTATAACTCCTCCCTTCTCTAACCGTAGAAACTTTAATCTAGTTCTAACAGGTTCTAGTTCTTACCTTGCCAAAGCTGGTTGCCGAGCCAGACACACACTCCAAACCATCTCCTGGTACCGCTGAAAAGCCTTCAAAGGCGCCAAACTTCTCCAAAGAGGTGGCACTACCTGAAGAACTGGGCTCTAACACCAATGGGGGCGACAGAGCGGTCATAGCAGGAGGCGGAGCCTCGTCCAGCCGGGATAATATTCTATTTGAAAACTCCTCCTCCAAAAGCTCAAGTCCCGATGTTGCTTTGGATAACTTTTTGGAGTTTTGTAGTGAAGACGTGGGGATATCGATGCTCAAGTCTCCCAGGAGAGAGGATGTAGCAGTGGAAGTGCTAGCAGTGGTAGCTACCGCAGAGAATACAGAGTTGTTGCTCTGAGTGGTGGACAAGACTGAGTCAGAAGGAACTAGGGAAGGTTCCAGCATTGGCATGGATGAAGATGAGACAGAAACCTGAGGCTGGATGGGAGCTTGGGATGTGAATTGAGTGAAATTTGCCCAATCCAAATGCTTCGCATCATCTTTAGAAGACTGTTTCTGGACAAGATCCATTGAAGGTCCAGCTGTAAAAGACCCGAAATCGTCACCTAGTGGTGCTTGAGTATTATCAATGCCAGAAGATGACGTAGTAGAAGGCAAAGATTTGATGGGTTTATTTGCCTTAGAAGGACTAGCAAATGTTTCAAGAGGAGAGGGACCAGATAGAAAAGACCCAAAATCATCTTCTTCAGGTGCCCCAACTCCAGATTTGCCAGCTAACTTCTCGTGTTGCTGGACAACTCCTGTGGATACTGGCATTGGCTGGAGTGGAGCAGTAGAGACTGCAGGAGTTGGAACAAGAGGAACATTGCCTGCAACAGCGGAGGAAGACGCCAAACCTACTAGGTCAGCATACTTGTCTCGACTGCTGGAAGGAGCCTCCGAAGTGGCCGCACCCTCTTTACTGCCTCTCTGGTCGCTGGCTTGAGTGAGAGACTCGAAAGCGTTGTATTTGTCTCCTAGAGGAGCCTGATAGTCAGGAATGGGAAACACAGTAGACAAAGAAGTCTCAAATTGAGAGGCTGATGATGTTGTTGTTGTTGCTGTTGTTTTTGTTGTTGCTGTCATGGTGGACAATGGGAGTGTCTTGGTGCTCTCCACGACAGACGAAGTAGAAGGATGATGAAGATGCGTGGATTGCCCCTGGCCTTGCTGGAAGTCACCAAAGTCATCTACCCGACTGCTAACAGGGGGCATCGGCTGTGAAGATGCTGTGGATGGCAGTCTGGGCTGCTAGAATCATAAAAATTTGTGTTAATTCAACAGCACATCAAACCTATAACATATACATATTATTAAAACTAGGACAAAAGAAAATTAATTTCTTAATAAAACTTATTTTCCTAAACGTATTGTACCAATACTGTGCATTATTTCAATAACAATTATAGCAGTATAACACTACTTGATCCAATGGGACAACATAAATATGCTATACAACATCGACAGAACCCTCGAACATTTCAAGTTGGAGAAGGAAACTTTGACATAACAGAGACATCCGTTTGAGCGTCCAGAAAGCTGACTGTCTATGCCGTGTGCTAACAAGAGTGTTTCAAAAGTGGGAAAGTATACGAATTCTAAAATTCTCCCATTGCAGGCAAAGTATAAACGGAAAGCATCACACCACCAGCTGTCCAGCTGATTAATCATGTTCATAAACACACAGAGGAGCATTCCATCTCAGTGAGCTCTGGGTAGGAAAGTGATGGGTTGGGTTTACATCTGATTGCCAATTAATATTGCTATAATGCACTGTGCTATGACTATTACTATAGGACTGGACCAATTTGCAAATGAAACCCTTTACCCAACATGTACCTGAGTAAGTAAATGCATGCCAAGTGTGAGATATACTTAAGCACAAAGCAAGTGTGAAGGTTTAATCTCTAAAGGCTATATATATATATATATCGGTGTACTATAGTCTCTGTGGGTGTGGTTTATGCTGGTATCGCACCTGAGTATTGGATGCTTGGGTGGATGTACTTGTCTCCTTAGAGACAGCAGCCAGGACTGGTACTGGTGGGTGTGGCGCTCTCTTCAGATCCTCAACGGTAGGAGAGCTATTACCACCCTATCATACACACATAACAATAAAAATAACATAGAAAAATAGAAACTTAATGTCAAGTCAATGGATTTAAAAAAAAAACAACATCTTCATATGGTTCATAGATACAATATTTTCAGTTGTCCATTTACCTGTACCAGAGCGATCAGTCCTAGCAGAACGTACAGCTCTGTCTGGTTCAGCCGGCCTGGCACGCCCCTGTTGGCCTGGGTCCACAGATCTCTCAGGACAGATCGCTGAAGGTGACTGGAGAGAAGAAGTGGGAAGAGCAGCTCCATGCTGATAGCTCCATCTCCGTTGCGGCACAGCCGATACACTTCCGCATACACTGCGGGAAACCTCGCTGAGTCCAGACCCTGAGATCCCTGGTTCTGCTGTGCCCCACCCCTTGACGACGGTGGAGGAGGGGGAGCGGTTTCCCCACCAAAGCCGTAAGAATGAGACTGTATGACATCACTCGAGATGTAGCCTTTCTTATTGACGCCCGACTCGCTGGTAGAGAGCACGGGACGCTGGCTGGCGGCCGTGAAACTCACTGGACCCCGAGGCACTTTACGAGACATCACATTCTTCCGCTGCTGTGGTTGCTGCAGTCTAGGATGGCCGCTGGCGCCTGCGAATCGAGGAACCATTCCTGGTTGGTTGGGATAACCAGACACGTCTCTTCCTTCGTTCTGACTGGATGACTCTCCTGATGATGGACCTGTCTGGAAATCTCCAAAGCCTGCATCTCCTGTTTCTTGGTGGGCGGGTGCAGTGGGTGGGGCCAATTGTGAGTGCTGTGCAAACAGTCCCTCCAGAGAGGCGGAGTCAGTCGTCCAAGAGCGAGCTTTGCTGGATTCAGAGTGGTTGGTTGAATTTCCTGCAGAGGAGTGGGACGTACCAACACTGTCAGACCTCATCTTCGATGATTCAGCTTCATTCTTCATCTTCTTAAAATCATCCAACTTACTTCTAAGAGCTGTGTATAAAACAACAACAACAAAAAAGAAACAACAACAATAATAATATTAATAAGCAGTAGTAGTAGCAGCAGTAGTAGTAATAGTATTAAAACAACAACAACAACAACAATAATCATAAAGACAACAATAATCTTCCCTGCCAGCACCATAGTAAGATTGACCTTTTTCATCTTCAGGGTCATCTAAATTGCCCCGGGAACCAGCAGCCCCTGTGGTATTCTTGCTCCTGTGTTTACTTGGACTTCCTGATTCTGTGGATGTTCCCATGCCGATGAGGTTATCCACGTTACCCACTGTTGCCTTGGTGATGTCCATGTTCCTCATCTTCCTTCTCTGGACCTCCAGCTCCCTCTGCCGCTGCTCCTCCTTCAGACGTTGTTCCAGTGCCTAGTCAGACAAACACAACACCTCCACACCTCAACATCACTCCTTAAAGTAACAAAGACTACAACTTTATACCTTGTCACTCCCTAAAGACCACACCTTCTAAATTTAACCCTCCATAAGGGAAGGAGATAAAAAACCACACCTTCACACCTTAATATAGTACCACTGCATACAGTGCACATAATATTCGTATTATTTCCATTTGGTGTACCCATTCTAGACAACATGGTCCCTCCCTGCAGAGCAACAAAGACTACACCTTCACACCAAATATCATTTGGGAGGAGAGACATTACTTTCACACCTAGCTAAATATAGTAACATTGCATAGAGTCATCATTCTACAATACTTTCGTTTATTGTACCCATTCAAGGTGATGTAAGTTACAAGTCAATTCAAACATAACACACATACACGCACGCACACACACACACACACACACACACACCTGTTGCTGCTGCTGTCTCAGTTGCTGTGGAGACATCTGAGGTGGTAACTGTTGCCTGTGTTGCTGAGGAGGGGAGCCTCGAGGTAAACTAAAGTTACCGGCCGCTGAACCAGCCCCAGTCCCAGGTCCAGGTCCAGCTCCTGGCCCCATGGGTCCCATTCTGACAACACCAGGACCACCCGGGTAACGCCCACCAAACCGAGACCTGGGGCCAAACCCTTGAGCTGGATTATGAAAAGGAACTTGTGAGTTCTGATACTGGTTCTGTCCACGCATCTGTTGCTGCTGGAATGGAACTTGGCCTTGGTTCTGGAATGGAGTTTGGCCTTGGTTCTGGAATGGAAATTGACCTTGTTGGTTTTGGTTTGGTGGTGGCCTGAACTGTTGGTTATTCTGGTACAAGTTGGAGGGAGGACCTGACTGCATGGATTGCCAGTTGCTGCCAGCCATATTGCCTGACACTTGTGGCTGGCTCCAGTTTGAACGACCCTTACATAAGAATACCAGAGCGACATCATTCTCAAAGTAATTCCCTTTTCCTCGGACTTACCGTAGGCGGCGTACCCGCAGCTTGAGTCCCCGAGGTCCATTGTTGATTATTTAACCTAAGCAAACAAAGAAAAAAATTACCAAACAGGAAAACTCCTCAAACAGCCTACCAATCAGACATCTTTACTTCTTATACAGTCCTCAATACAAGGTAACCACTAAAACTCCTCATTGACATTTGCCTTTGGTCGTTTTATTTTTTATTTTTTGTTGACAAACAAATTGTAAGGAAAGGATCGTCATGTGGTTCTAAGTAAAGCCCATCTATTGCGTTTCTAATGCAATGGTTACTGTCGTTCAGAAAAGAAGGTAGTAATTGCTACTTAACGTTCCATTGTGACAATGTCTTTAACTACCTATTTGCAACAGGTGAGAGAAATCACTATGTGTTATAAACTAGTGCTTGAAATTATCTTTTAGGTGAAGAGGGCAATTGAAGAGCAAGATGGCTTTACTCTCTCGGTACAATTATGCATACATTTCTGTTTGCAATAGAAATTACATTCTATGTCCTTCTTTCATCCAGCAATTAATGTCTGCTAACCACCCCCATGTCTACAGCCTCAGGCTTGAGGTATGCGAGTGAAATTTTCAATGCTAGTGTGTAGGGATGTATATATGGACACAGTCTGGGGTGCTAGGAGACAAAACTACTTAGAATAAAACAACTCAATTTTAAAATGATTTAACTATTAAATTAATGGCTTATAGATTTAGAGCATAATATGTAACGTTAGACTTTTAATTAATGTAATTTATGATTAAGGCAAGTTTTATTTTGCAACTTACCCAATAAGTCATTTTGGGGTATGCTGATATTGCTGTATAGACATGTATGTATGTCCAACCTTTATCTGAAATCACTTCAGATACCCAAAAGTTATAGTCGTGTATTTTTGGTGTAGTCCCTAGTCAGGTTTAGATTTAAAATATTTTTATTGGCCTTGTAAACAGAAACAATTACATTATTATATCAGCCAAGAAGGAAGGACTGGAATCATTGATGGGATAGATTTGTAATAAACAATTTAATAATAAAGAAATAAATGAAAATTCAATTGAAATAACGGCTTAGTTAATTGAGATATATTTTTATATCTATGTTTGGTGTTTTTACTGTTCAGCATGGCATGGAGGATCGCTGCCAGGCTTTCCTGGAGTCTCCCTATGATGAGATGACTATCGCTCATCTTGGGTAGGGAACAGAATCATGTTGATACGTGCATACACAGGTCATGTGATCTCTTTGTTCTCTATGTGTGTGTGTGTGTGTTGTTGTTGTTGTGGCAGGAGCATCATAGAAAGAAGAGAAAGGAACGCGGAGAAGGCGTGTCGCTGTCAAGTTGCAGCACTACAGTATCTTATTAGCTCTATATGTCTACAGAGAGAGAGGGAGTGTGTGTGGTTGGGTGAGGGGTGGGAATGTTGGGAGGTGTCACTGCAGTACCTTTTCATGTCTACGTTTAAGGGTTTGTGTGTGTGTGTGTACAAGTGTGAGGGGGGGGGGAAGCATGCTTTATTCAAACATTATCACTATGCAAGCCCAACTTGTACTATATGAGAGTTCAATTACAGCTGCAGCTGCTGAGTACGTTTCAGTATTGAAGGTTGACCCGGCTACTACATTTAAATCTAATCGTCTGGAAAGGGTTGGCAAATTAGATCCCCCGATTCAATTCTGTGACAGTTTTATCACCAATGATATTATATTCTTGTTAGTACCTTAACTCCTATCATTTTTAGATCATTTGTGAAACTATTTCAAGCTCAAAAAGAAGAGAATTGGTATGTGGAATGTACACATGTAGGTGTGATTCCCAGGGAGAGGCAAACAGGAGATATTAAGATTTGTTGTTGGGGGAGGGGTTTGAAAGTAATTTAAAAATACTAATTACAGGAAGTGTAGTATTTTGAGATCACAAAAACAAACAAAAAGCCAAAAATATATACCCTTTACCTTCACTTGAAGTAAACTCCTGCATTTTAGTTGATATATTGAGGCTGTACACTTGTTTATTGTCCTGTGTATGATTTCAACAGGTGTTTGCCAGTGATGAAGGAGATGGTCTTAGATCTTAGACTGTGTGCGCTGGAGGTAATGAATCGTGGGAGAGACTATGTTTGAATGGGTCGTTGTAAGTCAACCTAAGCTAATGAATAGTAAAGTGAAGGACCAGCCCTGGCAGTAGTCTGGTGTAGCCAGACCCTTTACCGAACCGCTACGTTGGGAATGGGTCTGGGGACATGGCCATACCAAATTTGTTCTGCCACAAATATATTGCAGCGGTCAATTACTGTTAGCAAATTATCGGGAATAGCCCTCCTCAACCACAACTAGAAATTCCTGTATGAGTCAGCCACCCTTTCAACGCTAGATTTAGCGATCATGGCTAACTTGCGGTAGAAATTCAAGTATAAAGGAGGTGGGGCACTCACCACTTCCACATTCCTCCAGAACAAATTTGGTATGGCCATGTCCCCAGACCCTCCACACTATTTGCGAGAGCTGGCTCTGCCTGAGCAGTAGTATTGTGGTAAGGCATCTGCAGTTGGCTAGAAATGGACTATCAAAGAGCTACTTTGGGGGAGAGGGGGAGTTTACACACATTCACACATTCATTAATTCATTCAAAGTACGAGTCAAGGTTATAAGAACAAAAAGCATGATGACAAGACCGATGGGTTAAGGTGTAAATGTATTCATTGAATGATTACACCTCTATCAGCTGAACAATAGAATTGTTAATTAGTTCATTAGTGACCTCCTCTCCCCCCCCCTTGGTGTTGTAGAGTATTATTAGAATTGTTAAATCTTATCTCTAGTTTGCACTGTTGACCTCTTGTGTACAAACGCTGTCTCCCAACAATACTAAGTGGTCATTGGAGTATGTGAGACACTCGTTATGTAAAGGGTCATTAGTGAACAGTAAACTAATAATCACAAGCAGGGTTTCATTTAGGGGGGGGCGAAAGGGGGCATTTGCCCCCCCTTGGGTTCTAAATGCCCCCCCTTGGATTCTAAGTGCCCCCCACCCTTTTGAAAGAACCGATATTTATTAAGAGAAAAATGT
>WLWI01002998.1_pt1 | contig 14535 bp, 4 predicted proteins | sample 6701501 | NCBI WGS metagenome assembly WLWI01 (sample SAMN12718690, study PRJNA515312) | sponge metagenome | isolation source: marine sponge | host: Mycale hentscheli | place: New Zealand: South Island, Marlborough, Capsize Point | collected 2014-11-01
TGCTGCCTTGATATTTTTTCTCAACCGGTTACAATTCAATTTTCATTGATTTTACTCGCTACGCGCATGCGTAGTGTACCGTACAATATAAACCGTACAATATGGGAGAATACAGAACGCTCGCGTGCTGCGGAAATATTCAAGTAAAAATATCAAAGCTGCAATAAATGCATATATAAATATGTACATATATACTAGGTACCGTAGCACTTCAGTTCTCAAACTTCTATTATCCGAACGCTTTTAGTTAACTGAACATCCAAATCTAATAGTAGCATGTGCAGACACAAAGATTAGCTTGACCTTGACTCTCCATTAGTGTTTTATAATACATGTTCTATGGTGTTCAGTTATTTGAATACTTTCAGTCATCCACACACCTCTTGGTCCCACTTACTGTACCTGCTTATGATGAATAGAAGCATGTTGAATTATTTTGTTAAAACTCATACAGATTAGTACCTCGAACATGCTTATGAAACTAAGGGCAAGTCTAAAAAAGCTGTATTTTATTTAATAGAAAAAAAGGCATTTTCCCACGTGACTAATATGAGCGTACGCACCATCCACCAATACATATATACCCAAGAGTTTCACTTAGTCACCCCTAGATTCTGCATTTTAACCGATTACACGCGAATAAAATTTTAATTGCGCCTTACTTAATGCGGTCACGGACGCACGTGAGACACAGAAGATTGATTGCTTGGTGGAAGGGTGACACTAAGCGAGAGAAAGAAGACGAACGTTTGAAGATTGCCTCGGGGACAGTATTATCGAACGATAGAGTACGCTCTAGGCTATTGGGAAAGCATAAATTCGACGCTAAGGAGCTGTTCCTGACTTAAAAATAACAAAGTACTCGCACCGTTTGGCAAAAACCTTTATGGCATCACGCTGAGGCTCTTAGTAAGCACACTAGTAAGGTTGGAAGTATGGTTTCATGGCTGAAGCAGTTTGCTACTCGATACATCTGTCTTACATTCAGGAAGAATTTGTTGATATTTATTTAGGGTGCGGTTTATTTTGAACTAAGCAATCTGTTATAAATTTTGTGAACAGAGAAGCTTTTTATGGCTTTTGTGTATGAAAACAGGTACATCACAAAAATGATAGAATATTTGAGTGTATTCAGTTTGGTACTCCAAGGTGTCTTTACTTTTGATGTGCTGGTAGGCTGCATTGTTGACAGAATAGTTGGTGATCTTACTATCAAGTGCAACTGGTCATAGCATAATAGAAGTATATGTCAGAGGGCTCCCTGCAGTCTCACCTGTTGTATAACAATATTTATTTTTACTTATTGCTATAAAGAATGTGGTTAAAATTCCTGTAGAAATCGCTACTTTTCAGAATCATCAATTCCGTTCTCTCGTCAGAGTCCTTGACCATCTAGTAACTACTGCAGTCACTACACCCATCAGTACTGAAGTCATTCTTGCTGTCATCAAACTCCTCGTCACTACCACCAGAGTTACTGCCATCCTTGTCACGGCCATGCTGTGCCAGGTCAAGAATATTGTCTTCATCACTAGGATGCTGAAGTACCAGTGTTCCACTAGCCAAGATAGCTTTCTACTTGTCATATCATGAGCAGTTATAGCTAAAGTAATATTGGTTTCTAAAAAATTATTCTGTGTACCTTTATTATATTATGAAATACATTTTCAATTTATACTTTATCAGAAAGAAGTCTTATTGTTGTGACAAAATTTACTCAACATTTTCTTATGGCAGTCTATGTATTTTATAAGCCTAAAATATACTTACAACAATATAGAATCGTCTGCAATTGTGATTGGTGGCTTCCTTGACTCCACAAGGCCGTAGGGCGAAATGGACGCGAAGACGCATTTTCGCGTCCTCCGCGGTTATCGATTTTTCTCAATTGACTCGTATTTGCATCTTCCGCGATTAATCGGTTAACAGCACACATGGCTGAATGGTTATAAAATAGTCGCTCAAAAGAAAAAAATAGAGAACTGGTCAGCACACTTGACATAAGAAACTTTTGATGTATCACAGGTTTATGATGTGCAGTTAGAAGTCTAAATGCTTTCATATGTGACCATGCACAAGAAAATTGGGCACAAGGGCCCACCAAAAAAAAACCCCCCCCCCCCCCCCCCCCCCCCCACCCCCATGATTAAATATATACCTGTTGTATTTCACTGGACTAATTAACATGTGACATTTTAAGAGAACACATTTTGTGGAGACAATCCTGTTTAGTGGAGACAATCCTGTTTAGTTAATTACATAATTTTTTCGTATGATATGCGATGATTCCGTGTTCATTAACATATTTAGCTATATTCAACAAAAATTAAACAACTAGCTACAGCATTAAAAAGTACATTAGGAATTATTGTGAAGTGTTTAGCTAACACTCATTGTCAGTTTGTTGAGAAATCATATTAATTGGCATTTCTTCATTTTTTCTTCCTGAAAAGAAAACAAACAAACAAAATCATAATTCACTTTCGAACTCAGCTAGGCCACTATAAGAAACATACCTTTGCCTTTATTCACGACATAATTTAAAGCTCGCTTTGCCATCCTCATTCTGTGTGTATGCTGCAAGTCAGAAAACAACTACAGTAAAACTTCTATTAACGACCCCTCCGAGAAGCGACCGACCTCTCTGGAGAGACCAAATCATGCGCCCCTATTGCAACTACAACAAATATAGTGCATTTAGAACCTCCGAGAAGCAACCACCTCTCATTTCTGACCAGCGACCAATTTCTCGGTCCCATCTTGCTCAAAATAACTACATTCTCCCCCCTACGAGCGACCAAAGACCACACCCATTGAACATTTGAGAGATTGCAGTCTCGCGTAAGATAATAAAAAATAGCATACTACACTACTTGTACAGTATCCAATTTGGTCTGGGACAAAACGTCTTCGCTAAATGCTCACTGAAAGTTTGATGCTTCTATTTTAATCTTCATCTGAACAAAAAGTGCAGGAAATAATGTCCACAGGACAGCAAGCTACTAGGATAATCACCTGGCTTGCTACCGGAATAAAGACTGGTGTGGTTCCTTGCAAATACTGCCTCAAACAATCCCCTTATTCTGGAAAGTTTTTACAGAGAATTGCATCTCCAGTATAGTAGCACATCTTTATCAAAGTATAGATAAATGTGGTGGAGAAATAGCTAAGTTAGCTGTACCAGTAGCCACAAGAAGGCAATTGAGACTTCAGAAGAAAAAATTTCTTGTAAGATGCTTGTCATCAGGACACCATTCAGATAACCACAATAAGACATGCATAATTCACTAACTCTTTATCACAAATAATGACATTCACAAAAGAACCTCTGAGAAAGGACCAACCTCTGAGAAGAGACCAAAAGTCCCATCTCCAATGTGGTCACTATTCGGAGGTTTTACTGTACTGACAACCCATTACGTTGAAACCTAATTAAACTCAAAAACAAGTGATTAGCTACAATGCACATAGCTGCACTCCCATAGCTATTTGCTGTTGTTAGTACATACATGCCACAAACACTATGACAACAGTCTAACAAAAGTTGCTAAGAGAACATTTCATCAAAGTGAGTATAATCCACACTATGGCTTGTTGATAATGTGGAAGATGAGTATACCAATTCCCTAAAACAATCTAATTCGGATAAAAAGGTGACTCACATTTTATGGATCCAGGATTTTTCCCTAATGACAATGTATTACAATGCAACTCAAGCACTTAACTTGATTGTGTGCAGTTGCTCTGTGAATCGTTCATACTCTACGCCATAAATTTACAGCTCACAGTTAGTTAGGTAAGGAGTGGGTAAATTTTACTATTTTCCTCCTTAGAAATTTATATAACTTCTCATAATCGAATAAACGTATTGATGAGAAACTCACAGCAATCACTATGAAGGAACTTTCTATTCAGGTTTACAAAATTGGAAATCAAGGATGTGGGTTAAAAACAACAACAACAACAACAACACAGTTAGACTGAATTATGAGCTATGCTAGTGTCATTCAGCAAACAGGATAGAATAGCACAAATGGCACTCTCAAATCCACTGCCTACAGTGTGGCTTAAAAAGTCTCTAAATTGAATGCTTTTTTAATCTTTGTTGCTGTCCATCGACTGTGCTGGCATTACTGGAAGCTGGTGTATACCTAGCATGACTGAATACTATATAGAGTGAAGCATTATTGATCCATCTGTCAACCATTAGAGCAGGCTCTAAAGAGTTACCTTCTAGAAATTACACAAATACTGAGCAAAAGAAAGGTTGATTCTTACTATTCCATACATAGCAGGATTGAGTGAGAGTATTCAGAGAGTGTGTAGAGATTTTGACATCAAAACAGCATTTAAATCAGGCAAGACACTAAGATCACATCTTACTAAAATCTAAGATACTGTACTCATAAGCACCAAGTCATCCATAGTGTACAGTATATACCCAGCAGCTGTGGCAAAGTATATACATATGGGTGAAACAACTAGAAGGCTTGAGCAAAGAGTGAAAGAACATCAGGATGCTTGCAAGAGAGGTAATGAGAAGGCTTTAGCCATTGCTGAATATGCTTGGCATCACCCCATTAAATGAGAAGAGGTAAGAGTTGTAGACAGAGCCAGTAAGAATCGCGAGTTTAAGATTAAGGAAGCTCTTCACATACAGATGACACCTGACAACAACAAGCTTAACAGAGACATAGGTTTAGAGCTTCCAGGATGCTGGCTGTCCATGCTACGTGCAAATCACCCTTATAATAAACAGTAAGCATACCCTCCAGTTATCTCGCTGTTTACATTGAGTTTATTATATTACCATAGAGAGTTCGACCTCAGTTGACCCCTGAAGAGGATTTTGGCAAGAAGTCAAAACGTCGGGTTAAAATTTAATTAACTTAATATTGGCTGTTAGAACAAGAAAATTTGCTATAATAGTAATAATAACAATAATAATAATAACAATAGTAATAATAATAGTAATAATAACAACAAAATTGTTACTATTATAATTATTATTATTACATTATTATTATATTATATATATATTTTTTGTTTGTTAAATTTGATCATTTATTTTCTACAATAAGCTTCTGGCACATTGGACTCTGTGATAACTTGCCCAAAAGACTAGTTATGTACCTTCCTTCCAATAAATCAATGATGAATTAGTCACACTCCTCCTACCACAAGAATTTATGTGAACTATGAGCAATTTCTGCTTACCTTCCTAAATATGCCTTTTAGGATCAAAAACAAGAAAGGTGAAGAAAACAAAAGCTGCAAATATAAAGAAAATTAATTATTATAAATGGTAATAATACAAAACAGTCTCTAATGTGCCCCACACCCAAAAAAACACCAAAAAACTAAAAGAAGCAACAAAATCAAAAACAATAATCACCATATTTTATACACTAAATATGCAGAATTATAGATATGAATGAAAATAAGTTCACACTAAAAAGAATGCAGCAAAAAGTTGGGGCCATTCACCAACTCACTCCATAACTGAGCAAAATACACACCACCTCATTTTAAAGTGTTAACTCACCCAGTCATAGATACGATAGTAGAGGAACGTCTCAGAAAATGTACCCCAGAATGTAATAAAACTGTTGAGAAAATTTAAAAAAATATATATATAGAGAGCTAGTTGGTACACAGGCACACTTACGAGATAGTGGGGAATACGAGAATTTTACAAAACTGAAGACTCTCATGCAGATGTTTGTCAACATCAGAGGACATGCAGTATTGCCTGAAAATATTACATAATAATGACTTTCTTTGACAAACATTCCATTATTACATCAATATAAGAAAAAGAATATTATGCAACAGTTCAGTCTTTTTCATCATTAATTCTACTTCATTTATATGCTAATAGTTGGTATTGGCTACATACACAAATCATTTCCACTTCATCCATATAAACACTATAGTCATGTAAAAAGGACTCTATTGTTAGCTTTTCAAGTACTTACTTGAACCAAATGGCTGTGGTCCAGAATAATAATTGGCCCATTCCGATTAGAAAGATAATGGTGCAGAGGACACGAATAGAAATAATTTTATTAGCATTGGCCCCACTAATTTCACCAATCAATGGCTACAGTGCAAACAGAAACAGGGAAATATATTATTATCGTGATTGAGTGAAACCAATGAGACTAAGGGTAAATTGCAATCAATAATAATGTATGTACTATAAGGTCCCTTTTAATTTACATTTCTAACCTACTAAAAAAACACATCAAGTATAGAATATGTGATTAATGAACACAGACATATTGATTCCATCATAATTGAATTGCCTAGAAAATAAACACAAGGAAGAAATCATAATTACACTCCAACATATACTTAAACACATTTATGTGTGTCCCAGCAGTTGCTGTAGTTTGAGCAAGTACCGTTGTATTACTAAACATCCAGCAATTGTGAGACTTCTTTTTAAGTACTCAAAACACTAAAAATAGGGATAGTGCATACCTTGCACTTGAAATAACTCAACTAAAAATAAGGAAAGAAGTTTATTACTCAAGAAAAGAACATAGATCGTGAAACAATAATCAATCATTATAGTCTCCTTAGTTAATATAAAATTATAAGTAGTGACAAATCAGGTCATTAGAGGAAGAGTGGGAAAGATGAGTGGGATAAGTAAGGGGGAGGGGAGTTTCTTTGTTTTAACTTATAATAAAGAAGGTCAACACTTTATTTATATTATGTACATAAAGTCAGAGATATACTGTTGACTTTGAAGTTTTAGTTATCTGCGATTAAGTGTCCCAGCAAAGGAAAGGCACCATCTGGAGCTACACTAATGTTATTCAATAAGAACGAGTCTCCAGCTGCACGTAATTCCAGCTGCACGTAATATAATAAAAACCACTTCAGGAGTTTTCATCACAAACATTACTGTAAATAGGAGTTTTCATCACAAATTCACAAACATTATATCTGCTATATAGTATTGGGAAATTAAAGCATGAGATAACGAAAGGGTCTCAGGCAATTGATGCCCAAAGATCCAATGGGAAAAACTTGACATGAGAGAGTTGTAAATGCTAACGAAAAATATTGACAAACAAGCTACAGAACAGCGAGAATCCCATGGGACAACTGGACAGTAACCTCTTTAAAGGGATGTGTTTAAATCACACGATATCCCCATAAGCCTGTAATTTACACTCAACCTCAAGGAGAAAGTGAAATTCTTTAGCTGATTAAAAACAACAACAACATTTACTCACATAGCATGTTTTACTCGTCCAATCAGTTAAAACTGGCCTACTGTTAAATTGTACAAGTCTGCTCTTGAAATCTGCTGTTGATACAATTCTCAACGAAACTGCCTAAAAATGATCTGAAACCAATCAGGTGGATTTTCATAATAGTTACCTAAATGTAAAAAGGAAGTTGAGTGAATAAGTTACTGTGTTTGCTTCTTCAGATGCGTGACTAAATTGAAAATATAAATTTGTTGCATTACATTACAGTAACATTTGGCTCTCGCCACATGAGAGAAACCACTTCACTAATGAATTTTGAAAAACATGCACAAATTACTTTCAATTCTATTTAAAGCCCAGTCTCTGGAGTAAATAAAAGAAAATTGTATACCCTTGGCCATTCAGTCCAACCTTCAGATAGTCACCAGAATAAGGAAAAATGCTATATTTTCTGCTGTTGTCCTGCTTTCTAGCATGTACCAATGGAGTAACTATATACATAAATGCTGAAACTGGAAACGATTCTGCCTGCAGTATCTCAACAACAAATGGCACCCCATGTCGGTCTCTCAGCCACGCTTACAATATCACCCGCGGGATGTCAAACATGACACTGCTAATTCAGAACAGTTACGTCATCCTGAACGGTCATGTCCTTTCATTTGTGGGCCAAAAACACATTTTTATCAGCGGCCTTTCCCTGAGCAAACGAGATGGAGAACTGAGCAGCACGATACAATGTGAAGGGAACAGCGGCCTATATTTTGAAGCATGTGATGAAGTCCATCTGTCACATTTAAATATATCCAAATGCATGTTCAATAATAGTGGCTTCAGATCAGCAATAATTTTCAATACATCTTCAACTATCCAGGTATTGAATGTTACATTGTACAATAGTTCTTCGACAGGCATGATGCTTGTCAACTGCTACGAGAAAGTGAATTTAAACTTCGTGAATTTCATCAACAATGGGCACAAAATCAGCTCCTGCCCTTTCAAATCTGGTGGCCTAAGCATCGAAGTGACAGAGACAATCCCATCAATTCAATACCAGCTAACTTCCTGCAACTTCTACAACAATATGGTGTATAAACATGGATGTGCAGAGAATGAGAGCTATACCAGCCCCATACTATGGGGTATTAGCAGACGAGGTGGAGGAATGGGCATTAATATTGCTGGTGCTAGTAGCAACAATACAATCATTTTGGACAGCTGCAATTTTTTCTATAATTCAGCAAAATGGGGAGGAGGCCTACATATTCAGTTTCAAGACAGCACGAAAAATAACACCATTTTAATCAGCCACACGGTCTTTGCGATGAATAGAGCACTCAGGGTGAGTGGAGGGCTGAACATCAACTTACTAAATGATGGTGACACTCCACTAACTAACAAAATCCTGGTTACTCATTCTCTGTTCCAAGCTAACAATGCTAAGAGTGGAGGCGGAGTAGGGATAGCGTTAGCCTTTGGAAACAGCCCATACTTCAGTGAGGATAACATAATGTTTGACAACTGCACATGGGATAGCAACAGTGGCACTGTGCTAGGTTCAGCACTTGATATTGGCCCCTACTCTTCTAGCAGCCCAAACCAACATGGCTTCCTACCTAAGCCACTATTCAAAGATGTTCGAATTATCAACAACTATGTGTTCAACAAAAAAGAAAAAGGCCTTCTTAAAACTCGGCACAAAAACTCAGGTGTGTTCTTAGTCACTCGAATGGAAGTAAACTTCTCAGGTAATGTTCTATTTCAAAATAACTCTCCGTCGGCTCTGAAAGCTATCTCTAGCGGAATAACAGTTGACCGATTCACCACCGTGAAATTCCTCAATAACTCGGGCACTAATGGAGGAGCTATTTGCCTAACTGGTTTCTCACACATCATTTTGTCCAGCAATACAAAGCTTGTATTCAGGTACAACTCAGCGAGTGATTTTGGTGGGGGGATATACTACAGCACTATCGACCAACATGATCTGTTTAACTCATACAGCTGCTTTTTGAGAGGAGAAAGCAAGGTCCCTCAAAATGTATCTTTAGAATTTGAAGGCAACAATGCTAAAAGAGGAAAATGGATATATGCTGACAGTTTCTTGAGCTGTGTCAATTATTGTCATACTTTAAAAAATAAATACAAGTTAATATACATAGAGAATATCACAAAGTGCATCGGAAATGTCACCGGCAGTAGGGAGGAAAACATCTTCTCCACTTCTGCACAAAATTTTAGATTAGAGAAAGTTAAGGATACTTACAATGCCATTCCAGGATCTCAGGTCAACATTCCTTTTCATCTCACCGATGAGCTCAACCAGAATGTAACCTCATTACTGAGTGCCACTCACACAGCGTCCAACACCACGTTCCAGCAGCAGTTCATGCTGGATGGCACCCTCTCACCATTAGGCCAGTCCAACGACAAGATGGTGGTCGACATCAGCGTCTCAGGGATCAGAAGCATATACTTTCAATTCAATCTGACAACTTTGCCGTGCCCTCCCGGGTTCACTCTGGACAGTGTCACTGGCAAGTGTGAATGCGGCCGTTATAAAGCTATAGTACACTGCAACATGACAGAGTACAGAGCATACATGGACAGAGTGTACTGGGCAGGCTACATCCCACACGATTCCAATAACCTGTACTTTGCCCCTTGCTTCCCACCCATCTGTAGCCTTTACACTAAATACCTTCACACCAACAGGGCCAAGCTTAACGAGGATATATGTGGTCCACACAGAAGCGGGATCATGTGTGGGAACTGTTCTGCTAACACCACCGTGCATTTCCACTCGAGGAGGTACTTGTGTAAAACCACCCAGTATTGCCACTGGGGACCTCTATTTTACCTTATGTCAGAAATAATACCAGTTGTGATATTGTTCTCAGCGGTAGTCACATTTGATCTGTCGTTCACTTCCGGAAATATGGTTGGCTTTATATTCTTCAGCCAGTACCTCGAAGGTCTCACCATCCACACCCCGATTCAGGAGTTGAAACTCCTCCAAGCTCCATTTGTCATATACTATGGTATTTTTAACATGAAATATTTCACTGTCGAACTATTGTCTTTTTGTTTGTGGAAGAACTTGGACACACTAGATATCATAGCCCTCAAGTATCTGACTGTGTTGTTTGCCTTCAGCCTTGTCGTGCTCCTCATCTTCCTACTGCAATCTGGCCGATGCACCATCATCTCTAAATATAGATCCCATTTCAGCAAGAAACAGTCTTATACTCATGGCCTGTCAGCATTTCTGGTAATGTGCTATATAGAGTGCACCAAAACAAGCTTTCAGTTGTTACAATTTGCAAAACCGATAGGCTTGCACCACCAGCGCGCTGAGACTTACACTTACTATGGAGGTCTTCCTTACTTAAGAGGTAAACATCTTGCTTATGGAGTAATTGCAATGCTGAGCATCACCTTCATTACTATCCTTCCTCCCGTGATACTTCTTGTTCATCCTCTACTACTTCAAGTCCTCTCTCTGTGTAACCTCAGTGAACACTGGCTGGTGCATAAATCCCTCAAATGCCTTTTTTTCCACAAGATGATTCCATTTCTAGATTGTTTCCAGAGCTGCTACAAGGATCAGTACAGGTTTTTCTCTGGCCTATACTATATATACAGAGTTGTCATTCTCTTGTGCTTCTTAACTGCCAAGTCATACATACAGTTACTGGTCTACCTGCAATGCCTACTTCTAGTGTTTTTAGGAATACATTCAACTATACAGCCTTACAAGACAAAACTTCACAATATATTAGACTCCTTGATGTTCCTCAATTTATCTCTGATAAATATCCTCAACATATTGGACTACTACTCCAAAAAAAATGACTTGTCATCCAACTTTAATAGCTACGACCAATTTGCTTTGGCTGTTCAAGTAATATTACTCTACCTTCCTATGATAATAAGCATTGCTTATATCATTAGGAAACTCCACTGCTTTATCAAGAACTGTGCTATTCCAACCAGTGGACAGTATGAGCGACTTTCAACTGAGGAAATCGATGACAGTCGGGGTGGTGGAGATCACATGACCACGTCCTACCAAGAAACAGCTGCTGCCAGTGAAACTAGACTGATAAGCTACTCCTGAAGCGACTGTGGCATCTGCAGTAATTACTTTAACATTTGTCCCATGAGTTGAATTACTTTGATGCATGTTTTAATATTCAATATATAATTTTTAAATCATATAACATAACATGGCGCCAATAGTTTACAAATTATGGCTTCCGCCACACTACTTTCTAGGCAATATGCGGTATGGTATTCTCAAAGTGGGTGTGGCATTCAAATGGACGCATGCGCACGATCTGTATTGTGGCCAGCTAATCTCTCACCTTCAATTAAGAAGACTGCATTTTTATGACCTGCAGGTCAAAGTAGTTTGACATATGCTCACCTGACCACTTGGTACAAACCGACAGATTCATTGAACATGTGGTGTTAAGTGAACACAGATAACATTTTGGTAAATTATACTGTAAGTAAAAAAATTAGTTACTTCTATTTTACTGTAAAATCATAATTATTATGGATTTCAGCAAAACAATTTTTTTTTCCAAAGTAGTGAGAACAGGAAGTAGGGTGTGGTTGGTACCAAGCATCTATAATGTATAAGTTATGTATAACACTGCAATGTGAAGTTACAGATACAAACACACACTCTGGGAAAAGTATAGCTTAGCACAATATAGAGTTTGGTAAAGGCAAAGAGTGGATTTAGGTTAAAATACTACATTTTTACCTCTAGGTAAAGTTTGAATGATAGCCAGTCGACCAACCAAAGAGCATCTTATACGTAACTTGGCAATTAAGTCAGCACTATATTTCATTGAATAGTAGGTAAGGTACCAGTTAGTAGCTAATTTTTTATTACTATGATATACAAAAAATATTATTTACAAAGCTGTACCTTTTCCTAAAGCCTATCATAATCATTGAACTAATAAATATACTTACAGTATCTGAAAAAAGAGTGTTTATCTCAGAGATAAATGGAATGACTCCGACAAGAAACATAGTCTAGAAGGGAAAAAGATACACTGTAAGAAGTCACAGCATTCATAGATGTCACTTACCCATAAGTTGATGGCGCTGAGTAAAGGTGTAAGCTTCTTAATGAAATGCATCATTCCATAGTGGACAAACCACAGCAAACCTGTGCAACCAGTTCAAATATAAACTCACCCGATACTATCTTATCTCAATATTTTATTGCAAATCACCGACAGGGGTCATAATATACCTACGACTATGAAGCTCAAGATGTATGAAGAGAAGACGAATCGTTGAGCGTAGAGAGCTGTAAACAGATTTCCACCATATATATTGATAACATCATCCTGTTTAGGAATGCCATCAGTCCTAACATGAACAAGATACAACGTTCACTGCCATTACTCCAGTATATTTTACATGACAAAATAATCCCAATTTGTAAATGCTGATTCACTTAATCTCTTCTGATATTGAAACAGTTAATCTGTTGACTGTTATCAAGTTTCTTTCTTCTTTGCAGACTTACGTCAAGTCCAGTACAATGAGAGTAGCCACAATTGAAAACAGTCCATCGGCAAATGCTGAGCAAAACAAAGAAACAAAGCAAACCAGGAGGGTGCTTTGATTGGAGTGAGTGGTGTCATAAGGATTCTTACCTTCTGTTCTGGATTTGCTGACTATAGACTCAAATACTGATTTTGATCCTGCCACTATATGTTTACGCCCTAAAATTAAGGATAAGAATAGTGCTTTAAATTTGAATGTTGTTTGTTTGTTGTTGTTTGTTTCGTATGAGTGATGCCTTTTTGACTTACTATAATAATAGAAAATGGCTGTACGTGCCAAAAGAGACACAGCTCCTATGCCATAGAAGAAGAGCAGACCAATGTAAGGGAACTTGGGAACAAAGCTAAGGCCACATGCCAGCAGTGCCATACATGGACTGACCAGCACTGATATGACAGCTGCTTTCCAAATAGATTTCTACAGAGTAGAAAGATAAATTACTTAACCCTCTGAAGCACTTCACTTCACCACTGGGCCATTGCAACACATATGATCATTTCATTCTACCAAATCCAATAAACAGAAGATAAATGACAACTAATAGTCCTATAATAAGTTGTGTATAGCCATAGCCAGATATACATATATAATATATACTTTTAAATGGTAACAATATAGCAAATACATTTTTGTACAGCTAGCTAGACATATGGCTTTGTTTAAAAAGTATAATAGGCCACTAGTTCAAACTGCTGAATTTGAAACTACCAAATTTAGACATACTCCTTGCTGCGTTCTTTCTTGAATGTTGGAATGTACAAGTTGCCACTGCCTGAAGAGATGTAGTAGTATTAACAACTGCAATGGAAGTCATAATATATCAGTTAGTTTAGAAATACACTCGGATACCATACCATGACTATGCCAAGAAGAACCAGGTTAGCTGAGCAGATGGTGATGGCTGCAAGTTCTCCTTGTGTTGCATTGGGAGTGTCATAAGTTGAAAAGGAGCTCACCAGACCCGTCTGAAATGTATCACATGTTTGTTGTAAAATAAGAAGAGTAGACTTCACGTCACAATGTTAGTATAATGGTTTACTTGTACAGATTAAAGGAATACACAATTGCCGAAAAATTGAGTTTGGTGAGAATTTAGTTTGTTTACACATAAAAAAACAAACACCTCTATAAACATCTTTCAAGTGCACACACACACAAATCACAAATTCTCTTGCAACTGCTAGTGGTTATATGCCCGCCTGGCAGAGCCAGGATGCCTGTGCACAGCAGGCACTGTGAGCCGTGCAAGCAAAGCTCCTGGATCCGGGCTAGGAACTCACAGGAGAACAGGCCTTTCCTCACAGCAAGTGGTGTGGGCACCCGAAGGCCCACCTGAACCATTGCTGTTTCATGAGAAAAGGCCTTGAATTTGCATCCCAGCAAATGCCACGTACCCAGTCACAGCTGGGTGGACTGGTGAGGCTGGTGGGATGCACGCATGCACGCACACACACACACACACACACACGCATGCACATAACACACACCGCTTGTTATACTTGGGTTGTTCTGAAGTGCATATTATTAGTTGGTAAAGCCAAACTAAAGCTATTCTCCTGTGAAACCATGTCATGGATCTTTTTGAAGAGAATCCCATTACAGTATATGCAGGCCACTAACAAAGCTGTCAACATTGACTCTTACCCCATATGGCAGGAAGCTCACCAGCAACAGACTCAACTGCGGCGACAAATAATTAACAAATTAATAT
>WLWI01002999.1_pt1 | contig 14534 bp, 11 predicted proteins | sample 6701501 | NCBI WGS metagenome assembly WLWI01 (sample SAMN12718690, study PRJNA515312) | sponge metagenome | isolation source: marine sponge | host: Mycale hentscheli | place: New Zealand: South Island, Marlborough, Capsize Point | collected 2014-11-01
GTTCATTATTTTATTGTCACTATCAGAAGTGACTATTAGAAAACTATTTTTTCTAAGCATGATTTGTGCACTATGGATTGAAAATCAGTGTGTTAGAATTCAACTTCAAGTAACTACAATCCTGAATATTGTGCAGGATCTTTCAAAGGATAATACAAATGAGTGCAATATCTTTATTATAATTTTGAAAGGACAATACTGCTTAATCTATGTCCTATACTTTACAATTATTCAAGATTATGTGCTATGTTTTTCCAATTATTTCAGCTCGCTATGTGCTATATTTTTAACCTCATCATTAGAAAAAATTGCATGTTAGCTATTTTAATAGGAAAATAAACAGTGAAGAAAGTAAGCACTCAATGTGAAACAAACAACTTAATATACATAAATAAAATATAATCATTACTTTATGTTCTTAACTGTTTCATAAGAAATATTTTGAGTCAGTTCAACATTTTTATCTATTCCTACTTCATCATAAAGAGGACCTTTATTTAAGTCAATTTTGTTCATTGATGAGTTGACTTGCTTAATATTATAAGTTCTTGTGAATTTGACTCCAAATAGTAGTCCCAGGACTAGTCCCAGAATGAGTGCCAGCACAAAACTCCCAATAACACTTCCAATAACTAACTCTAAACTGTAATTGGTGTTACTTGAAGTTGGACATTGCTGAGGAAACTGCATCTATACATGTTAAAAAATAATTGGATAAGTTCCAGGAATTAACAGGTTCATTACAATAAATTCAAACATACATTATAATTTCCAGAAGTAGAAGAAGTAGACGTTGTCATTTTCTGATACTCTGAAATATAAACAAAATTACTTCATACAAGAAAATACATTCTTAAAAACTACTTTCAATATTTAAAGTGACAATTGTTGTAAATCATTGACTGGAAGTGTAAAATGTTAGCGTTTTTATTCACAACATAATAGTAATCACAGAGTTATTATACTAAACATCTGTCTTGTTCTAAACGTAATTTTTATTTTTCTTGATTACAATGATTAAAAATACATTTTATGGCAATTACAAATTACTCTTTAGATTATGGTACATGAAGCCAATTCTGCACCATTTAAGAGGGAGCCTGTACAATATTCATTGTATGTTTCTAAATCAATTAGATAATGTTTGACATCTTTCAATAGTGTCCAATTCATAACAGTGTGGTTTCACACTTGGGTGTCTGGGAAAATTTCTTAAATACTAATTTTGTGTACCAAATGTAATTGAAAGTAATTTTTGTAATTGCGATCATTACAATATTATGTTGAGGCCCCTCAGTCAATAATTGTAAATGTAATGACTACTAGCTGAGTAGTTGGTAATAGGCCCTGCCAGATTATGCTGGAATTTTTTCTGGTATAGTAGACGTGAAATAGCATAGTAAATTAATTCTAGAATAATAAGGCTACTTAGGAGAATACTAAGGGTACAGGTTGCTGATTACCTTGCTGGCGATGTGGCATCACATATTATTTACCTTAACTACATTTAGAACTAAAGCAATGTAAGTGTGAAGGCAACACATGACAATGTTTAGAAAAACATTGATGAGGTGATCGACCAAATGAAGCTTTGACTATCAAAGTGTTATTGCTGCAGCTAAAGATAATTCTCCCACTCAGGACCTAGTAGTGTAGTGGAAAAGAAATGCCCATAATGAAGTGAGTAAGAGAACTTATCTGTGGGTGTGTGAACAATGAAATACAAATTTAGACAAAATAAAACAAGATGCTTAGACATGCTTGTAGTCATTGCACTGACTTTGATTGCCTTACTAGTTGCTGGAGAAGAATGTGAAGCTGTGGTTGGAACCTCAGTCGGGTCTAAATAGTCATGTGTTGTTATGGCAACAAATTATATCTTGTTATCTTACCAGATTCGGTGAGATCAATCATTGTAGTACTTATTTCAGGACAACTAATGTTCTCACTCCAAGACCCATCTCTGTTGCAGGTGGCTAGTACACTACCACATTGGCGTGATATCTCCCAAGTCCCATTTTGAAAGAGGGTATAGTTTTGTTCTACTGACAGACATCCTGTTTCTGTAAAATGAAAATATTAAGTGGTTCAGTTACATTTTGCATTCTCAGTTACACTTTACAGCTAAACAAAAAGCATACCTAAATGGAAGGTTGAAGTTAATAAACATTGAAAAAAAGTGATGGTGAAGATATTAGGTACTGTAATTGATGAAGTTACTCTTGTAAGACTTCCCTGTGCTAAACTATATTTTATATTATCAATGTTGCCATCTACATCAGGGTAAATAAGAACATCCACTCCATTTTCTGTCAATCCAACTGTTAATGTTGAAGGCAAGATACCTGTGAGAAAATTTGCATCATAGCTAAGTCCAAGGTATATCTTCACAGTTAACTAACTTAGCTATCTAGTAATTATGATAATGTCAGCCCTCAATACAGTTCACATTAAGTAGGTTGTTAGATCATGCTGATTCTGTAAGTAATGTTACAATATGATGTGTATATCTACAAGAAAACTATGTAACTGGCTAGCTGCTCACAAGATGTAAATCTTACTCAACGTGTGAACTTACTCCTCTGTTCTGGAATAAGTATTGTGGGTGACTGCCCTCCACAAGTCATCCTAGTTCCATTTAACTGCTGTGGATTGAACACAGTAGCTATGATAATGGTAAGTGGAGGACCAACATCTGTTAGGTTGAATTGAACTGGAGTATTCAAAATAGACTGATCCGTGACTCCTGGCATATCACTACCAGGAAGAATAGAGTATCTTCCAGTGGATGAGGAAAGCATCCAATCCCAAATCACTATATCACTCCCAGTCACACTACATTTGTAGACTGCACTATCACCAGGACAGAGAGGAAGTTCATGAAGAACTAATTCACCTTATGGAGTGCCACTTTACATTATAAAGTTAATTTAAACGAATTTTATTTAGTTACCTTTCACTGCAATGAACAAGAGTAGTAGCAACTAAATAATGCAATTCTAACTTTCCATGCCATGACTTTCTCCTTTCTGGATGTAGCATAAGGACTGGATGCTTTATAGTCTAAAACATTTCCTGTTTTAATCATCCACAGCAATTTTCATGAACTACAGGAAGTGTTTGAGTAATTTATAACACCACTCTATATACTGTGTGCAGTGTGTGTGTGTGGTGTGTGTGTGTGTGGTGTGTGTGTGTGTGGTGTGTGTGGTGTGTGTGTGAGTGGTGTGTGTGTGTGGTGTGCGTGTAGTGTGTGTGTGTGTGTGTGTATGGATGAAAAAAGAATTCAAAGGTTTAATAAATGTATTATGTTTTTACCTGTATTCAGTATGTTACCAATAATAGATTTTAATCTTCAATACTTTTATTCTTAGCAATTGCAAAGTACCTTGTTCTTCGCTGAGTTCCATGACCTTCCTATCTCTAGCTATTAGACCATCACTAGCAATTATCCCACCACTATACCCACCTGGCTATTAACTATTTACACCTACCCCTAGCTATTACCTACCTCTAGCTATATTGCCCATCATCTATTGACAGCCTGTATAGCTAGAATAAAATCTTAAGTAAGATCTTAACTATAAGTCTTATTAAGATTTTACTCAATATCTTAATAAGATTACGGTTCCAATCTTATCTTCTTAACATTTTTTAACGTAAGAATCGTAACTAATTATGTAAATATTCTTATATGATTGGCGAGCGAGCGAAGTGAGCGAGAAACTTACAGGGGTCGGGGACCCTGATTGACCAATCTCATAATACATGTATAATTAAATGATATAAACTGTCACATAACTACTCATGAAATACAATCCAAATTCACTTAATAATGTGAGATATTAGCTAATGAAACCATATGAGATTGAAAGTTGAAGTTAATATTTTTTTGCTTTTTCTTTACTATAGCAAACATTGATTTAATCTGAGCCTCTGATCACAAAGTAATCAAAAACTGTGGCTATAGTAAAGTGCCATGAATTTGAGGGCATCTAACAGTATTGTTAGTTTTGTATAGCTACAAACAATTTGCAGAGAAAGTCTAGAGTATTTTGAAACTAAATATAAAACAGAACTTACTACTGTACTGTAGAAAACTGGTTACCTATAATGATCTTTATAAACATTGCTGGCATCATATCAGGGAAGATGTAAGTGTATGGTCAACTCATTGTAAAAAGCTTGATGAAGTTTGGACTTTTTTTTTGCTGTTATAGATGACGTTATAAAGAAACATAATCAGCTGAGTTTGCTTTTGTTGCAATTTGTTCAAGGTTGACTTATCATAATGACTGTACTATATGCCTGCACCTTGCAGGCTGTATTTTGCTATTGGCATTATTTTAAAAGATTTGAAGCATGTGGTTGGCTGGGCTTTTTCTAGTTAGAGTAGGAGATGGTTCAGACTTTGGCTTTCTTGCCAATTACAAAGGGGTTAGGACTATGTTCAACTAGTTTTTGGTCTCGTTCAGCTGTCATACTACACTCCATGTTACTGCAGTAACATGGAGTGTACAAGGAGTACAAATGCAACTCTGATTTGTACTACTTACTTTAATAGTTGTACCATGCCCACTGGTGACTTTGGTCTCCAAGGAATACAAAGGAATTTAAAATTAGATCATTCAGTTAACCTGATTTCATTTTTTGCTGCACTTTATATCGAACATATCGCCTGTGTATGGGTATCATTTGATGATACAGCTCCAAAGATCAGCTCAGATGATCCAACCTGAGAATCTATTAAGTTGGCTAAGAGCAAGTGCAAGGATACCGAGCAGCATTTATTATGAGCAAAAAAAAAACATTACACACAGACAGTACAGACAATTCAGCTTTCTATGATGGTTTATGTTTTCAGTAAGATTTCACTCCTTATTTCAGTACTCATTCTTGTGATGTGCATAATAGACTTCCAGAGGATCAAAACAATGTTAGTAGTTGTCTCACTAAGATCAAACTTAGAAATGTCATATGGAATAGAGTCATCCTGATCTATTATTTGATTTATCTGTTTCTGCGGACTGGAACAAAATGTTGCCCATTATTTTGAATTCTCATATGTGTTAGCCATACTGGATTCAGGCACTGTTTGAACACATTTTGTTGTTTTAAGAAATGACAAACTTCTATTTTCCATCAGATTTAAAGCCGTAGACAAACAATCTAAGAAGTCTCTTCCTGGCCGATAGTAACATTCCTGAGTACTGTTGTTACAACAACAAGTCAGATTCTTACCAATGATGTACTAAGAAAGCATCACTTTGGCATTTCATGTCGTACTTGGTGTTCACTATGTGTTAGATTCATTTCAGACACTTTGTTCATGCTTGAATCTATTAATTTTATATAACTCTGACAATAGTTGAAGAATATCTCCAAGCTTCTGTATTGCATCTTTCAAACTATAATTGATATATTCTGGAAACGCACTTTGTAAATGCATGAGAAATGTTGTTTAAAAGGGCACTTAATTCATAATCATGACAATTTTGCTTTAAATGAGTAATTATTTTGAGGCAACTTTTATAACAGCTTGTACATATTTTATCATTTTCAGTGATGTTCAAATCCATATCACTACCTTGACTAAAATGAGATTTAGTGGTATTAGTGTTAGGGCAGTGCATGTATGACCCCTTTGTGAAGCATTTCTCATGTATGTATATTTCAGGGTTGATTGTACTTGTTTTTAATGAACCTTGGCACAGCGGAAATAGCTTCCCATCAGTGTTAACTGCTACAATAAACATATCAAATGTCTTGCTGTGACAAGTCCTGAATAGTTGATGAACTCAGTCACAGTGAGGAAGCATCACTTATGTATGCTGTGTACTGTGTAGTGGAATTAATTTTCTGTTTATGTTATTTTCACATGCATGACAGACACAGCTGTCAACTGTGATTGTTTACTCCATGGCCCGGAGTTCGGTTGAAAGTTCATGATCCCAAGTGGACAGATGTGTGAGGAGGCAGATTTGCAGCATAACTGGCAAGGACCACATTTTTTATCTGAATGGATTGTCGTTTTTGGACCTCTTCTCCATAGTATGTACTGAACTCTTTGATTACACATTATAAAGTATAATCATAATACCTTCAATATCACTTAAACATTGTTTTCTTTGTTTTGCAGTTCCAATATATAATTAACGTATATAGGTGAATCATAATGACATATCAATAATTGCATTAATCTAATTTGGTTGCAGATTGCTATGTCTCGAATTAATAAGGAATTAAAATGGTCCTGTGGCGAACCTAGTGACAACAGGGAATGAGCAATGAATACTTTCATTACATATAGCACTTATCCACTTAGATCATCTTCGTTAGCTAACACACAACACAACATTCCTCAATATCCATTAGTAGATTGCAGACACACCATCACTATAAATAGCACCCAGTCCTGCAAACACATAATGGGCTTGTATGATTTAGAGAATCTCAATCGAACTGCTACAGTCCTATGCTGTTAGCTTTACTGAGCAGCACACCACAGTATTAAGACTAAGAGGTGTATTGCTTCTTTGTAATCTAAAAAATAAATAAAAATAATATTGTAAACGCACACCTTCAAACATCATTTCAATGAGGTGACCTTTTGAAAGGAATTGTACAAGTTTCTACGACTTCCGATATGAGTGGCTGCGCGACTGCCTTGTCCTCTGAGTAAACCGAAGTCTTGGGACTGCTGGAAATGAGCTGATTGAGTGGCCTAAATTACTGACAACCACGACCGGAACCGCAATTTCCCCCTGAGATCTTGGAGAGTATTGAACTGGTACTATGTACTAATACCACCAGACCCTTTCCCAGCCTAGCGGCAGGTAAAGGGTCTGGCTACGCAAGACTAAACAAAACCCGACTTTTGATTGTGTTCCAGGTAGTGTCTCGCCCGCTACAATGGCTCCACAATTACTCGGATTAGTAAACTGCTTCAGATTAAGTACTTCCCAGGACGTTGGCTTAGCCTTTAAAGCAGTTATTATTTGTGCAGGTCTGTTTCTATTTTCGGCTGTAAAAGGTAACTTCAAATACCAAGCTTCGATAAGAGAACTAGTTGTTGCAATGGCCCATATAGTATGATTCCAAGACATTGATGGGACATTGATATAGCTAATGTATATAAGTATAGAAATCTGAACTCGGTGTTGTTCATTTGTATTTGTACCATGTACCAGAATAGACTTTGATAATCTGCATGTTAGGCCATCTTTCAAAAGTTGACAAATACCCATTAGCTAACATGAATATTGCGTCAAGGTTTCTAGAGATAAAACTGAATGTATTGCTTAGTCCAGTACACTCGCTTTATCTACAACATAACTAGACACAATGTATAAGAGGTCACCATGCACACTGATAAAAAAAAATGATGGCAGCAACATAGCGACAGGGTGGGAGAAGAGTTGGGGTTATGGAGGTAGTCCCCAATTTTATAAAAAGAGGAGGCTAAGTTGCCCCACTTACAGATTAACTATGCAATAACTGTCATATAATGAAATAATAATTATACACATTGCTTATTGCAAAAGTAAAATAAAAATAGTAATAATGTTTCTTTCTAGCTATTATGAATCTTACATTACATTATCTTAACTTTTGATTCAGTTATAAATGTGAGTTCACATCACCCTTCCCCACCACCCCACCACCCCCTCCCCTCCATTTTTATTGAGCTGGCTTATATGTTATATCATCTGACATTATTTTAATGCCAGGAGAACTAGTGGCAGACCAAACTCCTTGTCGTGGAGAACAAGCCATGTACAGATGTACTGTAAGTGAAGAAAATTTAATTTGGCAGTGGACTCCTGTAGGAGGACAGAGTGAAGACTATATTATTCTGTTTCTTCTCCCACTACAACAGCCAAGAATATCAACTCGCATGATTGGAGATGTTGCAGTTGTCTTCAATATAACTGAATTTATTATGTCATCAACCATTACTTCTGTAGCTACTTTTAACAGTCCAGAACTTTTGAATGGAACAGTTATGTCTTGTGGTGGACAATCTCTTTCTATAGAAGTTCCTGGAAGAAGTAAGTTAATATTATTAGCATATGCTTCTAGCGATTGTAACTGTGTGTTGTTACAGGTTTTGTGCCTACTTCGTTGAAATTTTTTTGAGGATCAAGTAATATTAGTGAACTGATTATTCAGCCAATTATTGATGAAAATGCGCGGAACATTTTCTACCGAACAGGATCTTCAAGTACTTTCACAGTGTGGACAAGTCCTATAACACACTAACTGCTCCTAACAATATAGTATTTTATCAGTGCCAGTATAATAGTACATTCAATTTCTGTAAAAATGAACTAATTCATTAATTATATTTTACATGACATTCAGTTTCAATGATGTAATCGTGTAAGTTATGGAAATAATCGTTTTTAAGGTACATGCATTTTGGATGATGTTGATGAGGATGCAAACTACACATTCTATTCCAATGGGACATGGATTATTTCACGAGAATGTGGCTCATCAAGAATACAAGTGACATGTGAGAATAAAGCAGCATGGAGTGAAAATATAGATTGTCAGGAATTGACAACAGTATTAACTACACTAGGTAAAATGGATTACATTTAAAATATGGCAACAAAGACACCAGTAGAATTGTTTTAATATTGTTATAAAGACACTTAGAAGTCATTGTTAAAGAAGCATAAAGTTGTTATACTATTATTTGTAATGCTTAACTAAATAATTATTGGTGAGGGATCTATAATAAATATGACTTTAATATTTTCAAGTGGTTGTAAGTATGTAGCACATATTAAGTGGGCATAGTAAGTTATAGTAGAGTCATGAATTACATTATCATGGAGTAAGTCTACTCTATATTTCATATGAAACAGTTAAGAACATAAAGTATTCATTTATGTATAGTTAAGTTGTTATTGGGTGCTTACTTTCTTCACTGTTATTATTTTCCTATTAAAATAGCTAACGTGCGATTTTTCCAAATGATGAGGTTAAAAACATAGCATATAGCGAGCTGAAATAATTGGAAAAACATAGCACATAATGTTGAATAACTGTAAAGTATAATATATAGGACATAGATTAAGCAGTGTTGTTCTTTCAAAATTAAAATAAAGATATTGCACTCAATTGTATTATCCACAATGTTAGCCTCAATTCATAATAAGCGATTTTAATGGAAAAACTATCACACTTAAGAAAACAAGTATAAAGCTTTTTTTGAATGTATTTTTTCCATAAAATTTGTTGTCAAAATGTAAATATTTGCTTACCTAGGTTGTGTAAACGTGCAATGATGCAGCATGTTGGCATGAATATTAATTGCAAGGGTTTAAACAACAACTAGAGGTTGTTACTGTGGAATACAACTTCCTCATTTGTAGAACCACAAACTCTTCATGTTTACTACACTCATTATTTGAAACCACATATTTCTGGTACAGTTGGTTAAGCTTATTCATTATTGTCTTAATTAACCTCAATCTGTTACTACGCCTCATGAAGGGTTTACCTGTTAACCAGGAGATGCTGTCTGGACACCCCGCTTTGAGTTGATAACTTGCACACCAATACATAATAATCCCAATGAGCATTTATTATTTATAGCTTAGATCCTCTGGCTAATTTCTTCATATAAAATTTTTTTAGTAAACGACTAACTATGGAGACAGTATGCGTCTTTAAACTAGGGTGTCCAGGCAGTGCCTCCCATTAAACACCAAACCTAAATTATCCAAACTTCCCCATTTTTAACAGTAGGAACCGGAAGAGAATTTAACACAGTGATGTTATAAGGTACAACATCAGTTGTGCTTATGTTTGGCTTCTATATTTAGTTTTCCATCAAAATTTTTTTTGACTACCTATCATGGAAAATAAGCAAATGATACTTCATTGTTTTGAACATAGGCGTATGTGTAGGTGTGTGTGTTGTTGATATGAATGCATCATTTGACTATATACATTGCTTCAATATCATATTGATTTTTACAAAATTACTTTTTGTCAATTAAAAGAAGTCAGAAAATATTTTTCACTGATTTTAGATTTTATAGTTTGTGTAATAGCTGTCAGCTTTGTTCAAACAATTGTATTTTATTGTTATTGTTATAACTATAAGCATGTTTCAAATTAAGTGTAGTGTGCACGTGTTATTCAGATATGTTATTCTTCAATCACATTATTAAGCATCAAGCCAATACATTCCTGTCAAAATAAAGAATAAAGAAATGCAGAATAATTGAATAAATATAATTACTCTCTTTGAGGTAATAACAACTTCTAACATCTGTATATATCTGGGGCAGAAATCTTCTATCAACTTAAAACTATCCAAGAATGATGACACTCATGTCAGTACTTTTTAAACAATTCCTGGAAAAGCTAAATAAGTTCAAATTCATTTATTGACTTTCTTTAGTTAGATCGAAACATTTATTTTATTTATGTATTATTGTGATTAATCAAGTTTAAATCAAGAATACAAGTCTTAGACCAACATTTTACAGAAATTTAGTAACTTTGAAAGAATACAATGATGTAGTTGAATATCTGTAAGAAGTTTTCATCTACAAGAGTACACCCGAGAATGCAGGTCTTTGATAACTATAGTTTACATCGTAGTTTATAATTGGAAAATAAATGCGAAGTGTTGGTTCTATGATTCATATTGGAACATCAAAGATATATAATTATATCGTGTCAACAAAATACTTCACTTGTTTAGCTTATGTTCATCCTGGTGAAGGATCTAACTGTAATCATAATTCTTCAAGTCAATTTACTGACTATGTATGTGACCACTGTCTAATAAGGTATGTTATGGTACATGTAATAAGACAGCTGATGCTTGAAAGATATCTGAGTTGCTCAGGGGATGGATGTTGCAGTATACACTTGCCCTATTCATCAAATGAACTACAATATTGGTGCATTGCCAAATGAAAAAAGAAAAAAGAAAAAAAACAAAAAAAAAAACTAAACAACAACTAAACAAAAAAAAGCACAACAAAAAAAGCTTTGGTATTTGAGCAAATTACATTAAATAATACATTGTGGGATTGGTAAAAATCTGAAACATTTTTGCATTTAGTAGTATGTGAATGTAGCTAAAACATTTTTTGAATGGTCTCGGTTATTTTTGTGCCAATATAGTATATTTAATGTATTGTAGCCAATGGATAGCCATTGTCCTTTGATACATTTGTGATGTCTAACTATTTTATCATTCAATCAAGAACGTTAACACACTTCAATGTCGCTTGTACATTACAGAATGACTTTTAGTTAAAGATATAGTCATACACAAAGTGATTTTTAAGATAAATGCATTTGGATGGACACAAACTACACTATTGCACTACGAGAGCCTATCAACAAAATATAGGTAGCTACCAGTTTTATAGGACTCCCAGCGAAATTGAAATTTGAATTCATTGTTTTTGTTATATTTGTTTAATTACCAACAAGTACTCCTCACTTTACACTGCTTATGATATAGCTAGTTGATTTCACATGCAATAAACTGTTCACATAAGTAACATTAATTTTATCAATAAAATAATGCTACTCTAGTCATGAAATAAAAAATATGTACTTTAAGAAGCTAATTTATAATTTTACTACATAATATGAAACATTTTGTGCCAGAGGAATATTTTTATCAAGGTCTATATCTTCATAGAGAGGACCTTTATTCAAGTTCACATTGTTTTTTGAGATGTCCTTATTTTCTTGGGACAATTTGTTCTTTATTACTGTTCTAGTATACTGGACTCCACAGATTAGTCCCAGCAGGATACCCAGAGTGAGTGCCACAACAAAAGTTCCTATCACACTTCCAATAATAATTGATCCATTACTTCGGAATTCTTGCGGAAATAAAGTCTTAGCACACAACCATATTGTAAAACAATTAATTCTATGACAATTAATTCTAGAATGTATCTAACCTATAAGTATTTACGATTGTATTATTACAATAATAATAGTAACATACAATGCACTCTTCCGAACTTGTTGTAGCCAAACTTGTTGTAGCCGGTAATTCTTTTGACTCTAATATAAAATATACACCAACAATTTTTAAATATTTAAATAAGATTCTTAACTCGTGATGATTTGTTAGTTTATAGTTATGTTGCGAGATATAAAGATTACAAAAGATTTTAAGGAAAACCACTTTAATAGCTTCAAAAAGTAAGCAAGTATTATGTGAATAACAAGACCACTGAGATGAGAATATAGCTACTTTAAAGCAAGAGAAAAAAAAAAGAACAAAATAAACTGACATTCTTCAACAAAACCAGGAGATTGGCGAATAAGTAAGGTATTCACTGATTGAATTAATAATTTTTTACATGGCCCTCATGAACAATGAGATCACCTGTACTATTATTAGGACTATTTCTTGTTGCACAGTACTATAGCTCTGGTTTATCAAATATGGCAGCCTCCCAAACTTCTCAACTGTTGTACAGAACAACTCGAGTTCCATATTTTTTTATTTCAACAAAGTTACCTTGCACACGGCACCGCATGCGCACAAAATGACAAAATGATAAAATGTACCTGGTGACGCACACTACTTTACTGAATGTTATTGATGTTATGTTTGTGACCTGTTAGTGACACATTAGCCTTTATTTCTGCAGGCTCTCCTTTGCTCAGGCTCCTCCTTCAGGACATAGTTGCTCCACCTTGGGTCGTGGCTGCTCTTTGCTGGGGCGTGGCTGCTCCCCTACTGCTTGCTCCACCCTCCAGCCACACAAAGCTAATCATTTGTTGGCAATGAGACCGGAAGCTCTTATAAGTTGCGCCCCCTGTAGTCTCACGGTAATGACGAGAACAAACAATTTGCAGTAGTTGAGCTTATTATTTTCACCGATTTAGTTTATTAGAAGCGATTAGTGGTAGGAGTTTCCCGTTGAAGCTACTGGTGAGGTGAGTGTCACTTTAATGTTAAGACGTAGACAGCAAAATTACGTAGGCGTGGTAGGCAGTATATTTAAAAGGGGTTAGTTACTTAGTGGCCACACCCAAACTGCATCAATTAAATACCAACAAACTGCAATAGCAATAGTTGTTTTAAACGGCAAAGTTGGGTGTTCAATTTTATATACCTTCATATTGTCAAACAAACACTTGTTGTCTATATACATCAACTTTTGTTTCATATGCAATGGACAGTCATATCTTTTGTGATGATTTTGTGAAGTGAACCATGTCATAACTGCACTGACTGTCCATTTTTCTGCTCTTTTTCTAAAACAAAAACCATAATGCTGACACCCTTTCTTTTTAAATTCATCCAGCATTATAGCAGCATTCATTTCATGTCAAGTCAGTAGCTAAAGCATTGTGGTTCTACGAAGTGTTTGCTAAAAAAATATATAGTATGTAACTGGACATTGGTCTTTGGATATAATTAATTTGAAAAAGAGGTTACTGTTAACCCCTAACCCCCCACAATCCAGCATATACCCTTACTATCGTTTCATTGTACGAGTTACATATCAACTTGATCCAGCTACGTATCGACTTGCACGAGCTACATTTACACATCTTCATATTGATACTAGACCAAATAGATAATAAATTAATTTTCGATTTTGCTGTAGCTAGCTAGTATTATAGTAACAATGAGGCTCAGGGACAGACTTAGGGAGGGCTTGACTAATGTCGTACAAGCTCCCATTTTTTTTTTTCAGAAAAAGCCCTCATTTTTTAGCTAGTCTATTTCTTACCGATAAAAGTATAATACCTATAACTTTTTGTCCGAGGTGATTTGTGCATCTTCAAAAATTGTAATCATAAACAATAGCATGACATTTGCAAAATAAGCCATTATGAAACATTATTCATTATTGGGAAAGGTGATTTTCTTTAATATCCACATGAAGAATTGTTCATACATACCTATATTGTGTGTGATATGGCGAAATATTTCAAGAGCAGTCTTATTTATTTTCACTAGCCAGATGAGAGGGAAAATAAAGCCTGACAGTGAAGTATCTAGCCATATCACTCTGATGAGTGTAATAAGTGAATCATTTCACACCAGGTGTCTTCAGTACAACTGTAGTTAGTACATGAGGACTGGTAACACAGGGTAAAGTTGGTTGTAGGGGCTACCCACACCCCCTGCTGATATTTTCAAAGTTACTTTAACTCAGTTGAGTAGGCTACACAAGAGGAAGGTAGCTGTAAAAACCAAGAAAATTTACAAGTTGGCCTGTTGTTATAACTGTTAGGGTAATGAGATTACTCAGTACAGATGAAATAACAGTTATTTCAAGGGTAATACTTACCTTTAAAGATATCATTGTGAAGATGTCTAGGGTGGAATATGTATATATGTGACCGTCTATAGGAAAACCAGGCACAACGCGGCACCTTCGAAATTATTTTTTTTGCACTTACGGAGTTGTCGGCGTCCAGATATTGAGCTCTCCAAGTTTTATCGTCGTAGCTTAAGTCGTTCCCGCTATAATAGACCTAACCGTTCCCTTCCGTGGGCTTGAAACAATACA
>WLWI01003001.1_pt1 | contig 14531 bp, 12 predicted proteins | sample 6701501 | NCBI WGS metagenome assembly WLWI01 (sample SAMN12718690, study PRJNA515312) | sponge metagenome | isolation source: marine sponge | host: Mycale hentscheli | place: New Zealand: South Island, Marlborough, Capsize Point | collected 2014-11-01
AATCCTGGCCGACTTATTGGTCGCTCTGAAGTAGAGCGTCGTGAGGTGTACATGAAGAAGTTGGAGAATCTGTTATTGGAATCTCATCCTATTCTAGTAGAGATGGTGACTAATTGCCTGCACAATAATCCTCAAACAAGACCTACTGCTGAGCAACTACTGGAGACACTAACACCAGTACAGGGTGCAATGGAGAAGATGCATGGAGGAAATCTGGGGAGATCTCTCAACATAGCCAATGTGTTGCACATGAAGGAAACAAAAGAAAAGAAGAGAAGAATAAAAGAACTTGAGGTAAACTTTTATATGTGAACTACAGTAATTTGTTAAATTTAGCTACCAAGTAATTATTAATTCTTTCACTACTAACAAATTTACCTCAATAGCAAACAGTGACTGCTGAGCTCTACAAATAGTCAATAGACATTTTTTGTCATTCTCTGCAATCAACTGTTATTCAATATTGTTTAAAGTTATCATTTGATGTGCTATAATTAGATTTCTGAAAATAGATTGGAATCAGAAAATAAAGAATTGACCGATGAAATTGCACAACTAGACAGTGACAAAAAAATGCTCCAGTCTGCAAGTGCACAACTTATTGAAGAGAAACATCAATTGCAAGCAAGTGTAATGGAATTGGAGACAAGTGTCGTGCAAGTACAGGTAGAAAACAATCAACTGAAGACTGAAATTAATCAACTGAAGACTGACAACAATCAACTGAGGAGCCAGATAGCAGCTGAAAGAATTCAGTTAGAATCTCATCACAAAGGAGAAAAGCTTCATCTAGAATCTCGCCATCAAAGAGAGAAACAAATTCTTAAATCTGATGTGGAGCGACTAACAAAGGAACTAGAGCGTATCACCACAGTATCTATTAGCAAGAAAGCATTAGTAAGTACTATGCATTCTTATAAACGGTGTTTATATAGGTTTTTAACCATAACTAGACGACCCATCCAATTAATTTAATGGTAAAATGTATATACAGGTTATATCAATAGAGTCTAGGTATTGAACTTAACTATAAAATGACACAATAGGATTGTCTGTATTATTTGATTACTCTTCTAACTTCTATTTATTTTGGAGAAGTATGCTTCATACTACTGTTCTAATACTATTTGCTTCTTGTTGTTCCAACTATCATTTCCGTGTTCAATGTTTTTATGAAGTGAGAATAATATATAATAATGTGAGTTATATTGCAGGTAAATAGCAGTCAAATAAATACAATTTAATTTTTACAACATAAGACTTCTTTACACTATTCACATATATACATTATTAGTATCTACTATTATAAAAAATGCAATAGTGATGTGTTTCAGCAAAGATGGCAAGCAAGCTATTTTACACAAGTAATTCTAAAAATTAAAAACAAAATCATGCTGACTATCTAAATAACCAGCCTCCTTCCAAATAGCACTGAATTGCTAATACAAGGTTGATTTTTTTAAATTTGGTATGGGAAAGTTTCAATGTTGTTGTAATTACTCATGGTAAATTCTGAGGACTTAAAGACAAACCAACATTCCTAACGAATTATCACACTGCTTAGAGCCTAACACTAGATGAAATTTGATTACTAACAAAAGAAATTGGGAGGACTTCTAAGAATTTTAATAATTAGCCAAAAAAATATTATTATGATTCAGTCATTCTCGGCTGGAATAATTATAATAACATCAAATTTTCTAGTTTTTTACTACCAATAATATTGTTAATTAAACTTAACATCGTTTCGACTTCTATACCAAAGTCCACTTTGGCAAGAAGTCGAATCATCGAGTTAACTTTAATTTAAAATACTTTATTGGCTGCAAAAAAATTTTTGGGCTAATTTACAACTAATAACTATTATCTATTGTGTGCTACAAAATATTCTTAACTAAGCAGCAGATATAACACACAAAAAGTGAAACACCTGGTTCTATATATACACACACATGCTCAGTTCACTAGATATACCAACACAAGACTTCTTTTTTTCTTGTTGACTTGACATATGGGGAATTGATTTTCATTTAAGAAAAACTATGACAAACATCTCATTAACCAAGATAACATACCACTGCTACTAACTATAGAAAATGAACTCCAGTATAACTATGTACGATCTAACTGCACCCTGCGCAACATTCAGATCGTATTAGTGACAGCCTAATTCTAAGGGGTAAACAAATAAATTTCTTTGCATTATAAGGGTAAATTTCTGTAACAGAAAGATTTGTTTTGTGGAGTTTGAGACGAGATAAATTACCAAGCAAACACAAAAATGTGAGTTGTCAACATTCAAGATAGACCTATGTATGTCCAAGCATACACATTAATTATTGGTGTACTTGTGCTCAAATGGCAAGCAAGCCTGCCTTTTTAATTTATCTTAAATTACAATCCTGATGTATACCCGAAGAAGCTTTTATTCCAATGCTGACAAAAGTGGATTATATACATAGCAGTTGACCATTAATTATAGCAGAATTCCTTGTTTTACCGAAATTTCTTGAGTAGTACCCTTGTAGTATCAAATTTAAGCCATTTTGACTATCAGTCTGAATCACCAGTAATTTTTGACTAGTTCTCAGCTACAAGAGAAATGGCCGGTTTTTTTTTTGTAATTTGTACTTACCTCAGCTTCCCCTCAAGTAGTGGTAGCTTACTTCACTATGCCATTCTGACTACCAATGGCTCTTGACAACCAACAAGCGGCACTTATCAACCCAAAAATGGCGGAGTGGTTGAAATTACCTCTGGCCTTTTTGCGACTTGTTAAACAAGAATTTTGCATGAATAATTGAGCATTAAAATGCTGTAGTATCAGAAGAAACTGGAGTCAAGCATAAAAGTTGTTTTTTAAGGAGAACAAAAGGAACTCACATGCATGTCTAAGGGGCATATGTACCACTTGATATACAATGAGCATGGAAAACAAGGTACAAAGAGCCACAAAGCAAACTGAAGCAGAATAATAAATGGAAAATCGTGGTTGTTTTGTAATTTCAACTCGTAGATAATTTAGGTTGGAATGGTCAATAATAATTGGGGTCAATAAATGAGGACCTCTGCTAAACTTCCCCACTTCTTTCACTTGCCAATAAAAATATTCGAGGAATGCATCATAGCATTACATTAGGGAGGCTGTTATGTTTAATAGCTCGCTAGCTATACAAGATTGTTTGAGTTTTTCATAAAAAGAGCTCAAGGCACAACTGAATAAAAACCAGCAACATAAACAATCATGACATGACATTGACCATAAAACCAAACATCAAAAGAACAGGTTGATTCCATGATGAATCACAGACACCACAGAGATGATAAACAGTCCAGTGAGTATTGAGGTAATGCAACAGTCAGGTGGATTGTGGTGATGATTCAACAGTCAGGTGGGTTGTGGTAACTTCCCCACATTCCTCCTTCTCTATGTTTGCACTCATTACGTCTAATTAAAACCATAACGTTCTGGGGGTGCTCGATATCGAGTGGATCTTCTCCTTGGTGGAGATGTAGCGGTGCTAGGTTGCTCTGGAATTGGGTTGGGGGAAATATCAATGGCAGTACCACTGGCTTCAATGATTTCTTCAGACTCAGTAAGTGGGGCTTCTTCCACATTGCTAGGTGCAATGGTGGCAGATTCAGAAACATCGCCAACATGGCATCTCAGTACATTCGGAGGGAACATCTGCTAATCGAGCGAACACAGCATCAACATGCCATCTAAGCACACGTCCATCACACAATTCAATCAAATAAGAGAGATGACTTTCCCTTGTGCCCATTTCTCTGAATTTAAGAAATCCTTCATGTACTATTAATCCATCATCTTGAAAGTTCGTATTCTTGCTCGACTATCATGGTGTTTCTTTTGCATTTCCGTTTTGGCTTGTACTGTCTCAGACAAGTTGGGTTTCAGGAAGTCCATTGGATCGGGGGCGTCTTCCCAGTAGAAGTTCAGCGGGTGACATTCCGGTTGTCGAGTGGGGTGTGAGCAAAATAAACCGAGAGAACAGTTCTTCTACCGATCCTTTGGACATTCGCTCCATGTGTTCCTTGAATCTCTGCACGGAACTTTCGGCCAGGCCATTTGTCAATGGACGGTAGGGTGATAAGCAGATATGCTTAACTCCATTACTTTCATGCTTGAAAATTGCCACTAGTAAATTGTGACCCGTCGTCCGTTACTAATACCTTTAGTAGACTGTGAGTGGCAAAAATGTTTCTCAATTTCTCGATAGTCATACTGGAAGTGGTAGTCACCTGTGGAAAATCATCGAGCCACTTCGAGTAAGCGTCAACAGCCACAAGGAAAGTGTAACCCAGGTAAGGACCAGCAAAATTGGCATGGAGGCGTTCCCACGTAGCTGCTGGGAATTCCCACGGATGTAGTGGAGCTTGAGCTGGGGTATGTCGGGTGAGTTGACATTGGTAGCATTCCTTGACACGTCTTTCCAAGTCAATGTCAATTCCAGGCCACCAGACAAACGATCGGGCGAGTGCCTTCATCTTTGTTCTACAAGGATGACCTTCATGTAAGACGTCCATAATAGCCTGGTGCCCCTTTGCCGGAATGACTACTCGAACTCTGCGAAGCACGCACTGTTGCTCCACGAAGAGCTCCACCCAGCACTGCAGGTAAGGTTTGAATTCCTCCCCTTCCCTGGCACATTTCCAGTGACAATAGCATCACGAACCTTGGCCAAGACGATGTCCTTCATTGACCATTGCCGGATCTGCGCAGCAGTAACCGGACCTGAATTGAGAATATCCATGAGTAACACAGTTTCGGGTGTGGACGGAGTGCTAGGTGAAGCTGGCAAACTCGGTAGTTGGCTCAGCATGTCTGCATTAGCATGTAGTTGTCCAGGCTTGTAGGATATGGTGTAGTCATAGCCTCCCAGCAAAAGAGCCCAGTATTGAATATGAGCTGAAGCTAGAGGAGGAACCACTGACATCTCCCTAAAAATATGCTGTAGTGGCTTGCTAATATTCCAGATTGTGGAGGTGGTCAGTGGTGGTCTTTCCTGTGACAAGAATATCATCAATGTAAATCAAAACACCCGAAATACTTTGTAGAAGGTTTTCCATTATGCGCTGGAATAGCGAAAGTGCTGAGGCGACTCCGAAAGGTAATCCTTTTACCTGATACAACCTCTTGTGTGTATTGATTGTGACTATTTGGCTTGGCTCGTCATCGAGGACAACTTGCTGGTAGGCATGAGTTAAATCCAGCTTCGAAAATACAATTCCTGTGCCTGGGATGCCAGCAAATCATCATCTTGGGTAACGGGTAAGTCTCGGTGACTCGGCAGCCAATTTCGTCTCCGGAGAGTAAGTCCCTCTCCCTCAACAATTGTCAGCACCAGATTGACTTCCTGCTTCTCATAATTGACTTTTATGTCCACGGCCCCCTTCATGGAAATCTTCTCTCCAGTGTAAGAGCGGAGCCAAGCCTCAGAAGACTTGATGTCTGCAGAGCAATCCATTGGCCAGGTCGAGCAAAAGGTAGAGTAGCTCATGATAGAGAGTGAAGCGCCTCTGTTGATTTCCATGATGACTACCATACAATCCAGGTTCACGGTGACTATCATAGCTTCGTTGTCAGCTGTTGATAAACAGTCGATGGGCAATTCGTACTCATCCACAGTACCTTCTGCCGAGGTTGCATGAATGGGTCACGACTTGTTATTCCTGACCATGTGTTTGAACACTGCTGCAATGTGTCCTTTCTTGCAACAATATCTACACTCTGCATCCTTTAAACGACACTTGTCCAGGTTGTGGTAGTCTCCTCCACAATGAAAGCACTTTTGAACATTTTGCTTGGCTCCTGCTGAGGAAGTCGATCCTAGTGCAGTGGGTGGCGAGCGCTGATGTTGCCGACGGCGGAGCTGGTGTACCTGAGAAGTAAAGTTGCTGCTTGAACTGCTGCTAAAGTCTTTGACTTCCTTTTCAGAAGCTTCTAGACTGAGGAGAAGCTTGTAGGCTTTCTCGTATGTCAAATCTTCTTCAGCCAATACTTTCTGTTGCCACCTTTCGTTGGCAATTCCGCACACAAGTCGGTCCCGTATCATTTCTTGGAGCCGTGCCGCCGTGTCGCTGAGTTTTCAGGTTTCCGCCAAGTGCTTTAGCTGAGTGAAGTATGTAGCAACAGTTTTGTGAGCCTGATGAGATCTGGTGTTGAAACGAAAAAGTTGAACGATTTCCGAGGGTTTGAGGTTGCAGATGCGCCATCATCAGAGTGCAGATATCTTTGAAGCTGATTTCGGTTGGGTTGTGCAGAGACAAAACGTCCTTGATTCACCTGTAAGCTGCATCCCCGCACGAGCTGAGGAAGATAGCATGTTGCTTAGCATCCCCTCGACATCATTGGCCATGAAGTAGAGTTTCGCCTGTTCGACATAAGACTTCCAGTCTCCCGAGGCGAGGTCAAACGAATTCAAGGCACCATACTCTTGCCATTGTGGGTAAAGTCTCGAACCTCATTGCCAGTGTAATAGCTCACTAGCGATACAAGATTGTTTGAATTTTTCATAAAAAGAACTCAAGGCACAACTGAAAAAAACCAACAACACAAAAGCATACAATCATGACATGACATTGACCATAAAACCAAATGTCAAAAGAATAGGTTGATTCCATGATAAATCACAGACCACAGAGATGATAAACAGTCCAGTGAGTGTTGAGGTAATGCAACAGTTAGGTGGGTTTTGGTAACTTCCCCACATTATTTAATTAGTATTGAAATTGCCAATGGAATGTAAACATTGCATAGCAACACTATGTATTTTATATTTAATGAAGTATGCCTGTAACATAAACAATATTTTTTCTAATTGTTGTACAAATTTGCTAATTTACTACAGATAATGTAATTTATATTACTTAGATATTCCCTCTAGAACTAGACTGGAGGTGTGGTTCTGACATGCCAGTGGCTATGAGTGTCTACATCCAATCAGTAAAGATAAATGATACAGTGTATGTTGGAGGAGGAGCGACTGACCGACGTGAGGATTACTACACAGTGATGGTCTACAACACACAGTCCTGCCAGTGGCTCACTCTACCTCCATACAGTACCACGTCGTTTGATATGACTACCATCAGCAACAAACTAGTTGTGGTGGGAGGAAGAAATAGAGATGGATCTGATAGCAGTGAGCTAGGAGAGTGGCAGCCCAGCAGCAACCAGTGGACACACCCCTTCCCTCCTATGTCTACACCTCGCTGGTTACCTTCAGCTACCGCATATAAACATTGGCTGGTGGTGGCTGGTGGTTACCATGGATTATGTTTACGAACTGTTGAGGTACTTGATGTATCCAACATGCAGTGGTCCACTGGACCATCTACACCAACACCATGGATGAGGATGAAGTCTATTACAATAGGAGATACCTGGTACTTCATGGGGGGATGGTATGAGTATGTGGGTGATACTCCTGATGTCTATAGTGTATCTCTGGAGGCTCTTGTTTTATACTCCTCATCAGACAGTTCCAACATATGGAACAAACTGCCTTCACTCAACTGTACACAATCCTCTCCACTCAACATTGGAGGATCTCTACTGGCAGTCGGTGGTGTGGACATGAAGAGTGAGAAGTCAGTGTCCACCATCCAGCACTATGTCCCTAAGACGAATACATGGGTCCAGGCTGGACAACTACCGCATGCTTTACGTAACTCTACCTGTATCATGACATTAGACAAGGTCCATGTTATGGGAGGATATGATAGGAAAAGCAGGCTTAAGAAACTGTTTACTTCTACCATTCACTAATTAATATCTTTGTTTTTATGAAATTGATTTGTACAAGTTAGCTATTATAATTTAAAGTAGTTTATGAGGTTGTTGTTAATGTTTTCAGAAATATAAAAAGCAAATAATTATAATTATGTTGCAATTTGACCTAGTAACTATAACAAGAGAGGATGGAGGTAGTAGCAAACAATGAATCCTCAATATACAATTGTGTATACATTACAACAATGTAGTAACGTATTTAGGACATTTCATGCTTTCACCACCTTTTTTGTAGTGGATAGGGATAAATGTCCTTGAGTACAGAGCATTTAGCCCCATTCTCTACAGGAATGGTAATGAAGCATGAAGTACTAAATATGTGACTACAGGAAATTCAAGTTTTTGCCCAGTCTTACAGCAATATTTTGCAATGTGGTCCAGCAGAAGGTATAATTCTTCTAAAAAAAATAAAAAGAGTGAATTTGATCAACAACTGTGGAGTAAAGCTGATGCAGACTGTGGTAAGCTAATGAATTGAAAATTAGCCGCCTAATTTGTAGATAGCTAACTATTGAAATTCTAGAATGCCTTGAACATTTTTTATAGTTTTTATTTGTAATTTCATTGTCATAGGATTTTAAATGTGACATAAAGAAGGGAAATAATAACTCATTAATATTCATGAGGTAACCCTTTACCCTAACCTTAAGCCTGTCAATATTTGCAACATAGCTAGGAACATTATTATTAGGACTACATTTTCACTGCAACTATAAACAGACTTAAATTGCCAGTATTATAGTAATGTATAAAAATATGTAGATATAATCTTCTCGAGACTGATGTAATCATTAACAAGTTATATTTGAAAGTTAACATAATTGTTGATGATTTGATGACATGAGATGTACTGAAGGAAACCATGACTGCTGGTGATACAGGTAGGGTTGATTTAACTGAGTGTTCTTGTTGGTAGTAACCGTCTTTGAGTTTACTGAATAGTGATTTATACTCACTCTGTAGACTGGTACTCCCTGCAAAGTCCTGGATAAACTGAATTGCAGAGTACAGATGGTGCATTCTAAATACAAAAATACCATCAATATAAATATATATATAATATATAATATTATATTAACATGAAGAATTAAAGTATCACAAACACAAATGATATTCATATGGTACTATTATTTATTTCATCATCAACAATTACTTAAGACCTAAGACTGTAATTTTTTCATATAGCTAGCTAGTACCATACCTTGATCTTACGATGATAAAAGACAATAGACCAATTGGAGATTCCTGATTTATAATCTTCTCTCGTCTAACCACATCTTCGTCATCCAGTAAGTGTGTGAAGGTTGCACTTACCACCAAGGTTTTTATGGATACGTCTTTTTTCAGTTCTGATGTTTCAGAACTAGATATTGAACTGAATGATTTTTCCGACTCAGTATCCTACATTGGCTCCTCTTCTTTCTTCATTACTTCTTCTCCCAACTCTGATAGACTTCTGCAGATGTAGGAATTGTTTCTCAAATGAAGACTCTGAGAAAACTGGCAAGGAATTCAAAGCTACATAGCATTAATAGTTTCAGTTTAAAGTTAGTCCATCAATTTATTCACTTGAAATAACTGATGATTGAAATACAATAGGTCTAGCTAATTTACAAATTGTATATAAAATTTTGACTTTTTGTAAATTTAGCAGCTATATAGAAATGCAATCTATTCCATTGAAAATTATTTTAAAGTTTTGAGTGCCAACTATTACTTTAATTTGGGATGTATGATGACTGTGATCCTCGTAAAACTATAATTATATTAGATGTATTATCTCTCTTTTACATGCTTATTTAACAATAAAGAATTAAAAGTATTTGGTTGTCACCGGGAATTGAACCCTTGACCGCTTATTTAACACACAAGCACACTATCACTGAACTATTCATGTACAACAATGAACCAACGATTAAAGTTACTTATTGTCATTAGGATCTATGGTGGACAAAGGGAAAAATTCTGCTAGAAGCTTAGTGATAACACTGAAGAAAGTAGACTTCATGTGAAAATAAATAATAACATCAATGCTAAGCTTTATTTAAGTTAGCCATTAGGCAAACCCACAATGCAAAACTTCAGTAAAGTGCCAAATCTACCCATAAGAAGTCCTGCACCTTCAGATTCTGAAGCAATCTTTCTTTTTGGGAGGCATTCTAGCTTTTTATTTGGCTTTGCGGCTTTTAATACCAACTGACTACTGAAAGTTTGACCAGATATTTATTTTCTTACATAATGTAGGACAATGATTGCCACCTTTGAAAGCAAACAGCAAAAATAGAATGCATTAAGTCAGAGGCATAAGAAGATGATTTGGAATAGGAAGGAGGCCATGGCACTTGGACCTTGGAGTTGTAATCACCATAACATCATTTGGTTGACAGGTCATAGTTGGTTAAATCCAACTTTTGATACTCCTCACACAAATGGTGAGCTAGATAACCAAGGTGTATGATTTTATCCTTATGATGGATGAAGTAAAGAAGAGAGTACTCAGAGCTACACCTCAATAGAAAGTTTAGAGAAACACTGCAAGAGCTTTTTTGTAGTTTCTCTTGTCTGGTTTCTTTTAGTGTCTAGCACCACACTAAAGCTTGAAATTTCAGATTGGTAGTTGAAAAGGGGGGTGGCATAATTACATAGCTACATGCAAAAGAGAAAAAATATTCTACACATTATATTTTCTGGAATACAGTTGAAAAGTAATAAAGCTAAAATGTAGATTTCAACATTCAAGTGTGAGTTATACTATGGATTTTGCTAATAAATTGGCCCCCCTGTCATTACAAGGAGATAAAAAGTAAAGGGCTGAGGCCACCACAATTAAAAATAACAATAGAAAAATAGACTGCACCCCCAAATTGATCGTATTCAGTTTGAAGTGATAATCTTTCAGCAGCACTGCTACCATAGAACCCAATATCACGATGAAAATTTGAATCAAATTGTTATTTGTCCAAAAGTTATGAAGAAATCTAAAAATGAAAATTTTTAACCGTATTCAAATTGAAATAATCTTGTTGTTTTAAACCACTGGCTACATTCATACCGCACTATACTATCCTCTTTAAAGTGGGGAAACAGTCGCCCCTCCTGCCCCTTCTCTCCTACCCCTCTGATTTAATAATGATTTCCAATCATACTTGCTATTATAACACAAACTAAAATAGTCTTTCAAAGACTCTTACAATCCACTAAGCAAAATAAGTTGATGTGTTTGACACTCGTCATTTAACGGCAATAAAAAGAACAGCAGTTTCACAGTGGCTTTATAGATGGCTATGCATTGGATAAAATAAACAACAATTCATGTGTTCAGGTTTGCCACAAGAATATCATCCTTCATATACTGTCAATGCATAAAAAGTCATCACCAAATTTAATGGTTGAAAACTACATTGCTCAGTTGAGTTACGTACAGTTTTTCAGTTTTACATGTAATTAGGAGAGGTTGCCCATGTACCAAGCATAATATTGATACCTGTTCCCGTTCGTACGCAGTGTTACTGTAACTGCCTCCCCTTATAAGATCTAGTTGCAGCCGGACGAATGTAATGTGATTGGCGGGCACCTTTTCCTTCTCAGTAGCCTGGCTTGATGACCTTTACCTATTATTATCCAAAGGTTAGCAACTCAAAACGCAGCCCAGATACGTCACGTTTCCAATTTGAGTGACCTCTTTAATGAGTAGTCTTATCTAGTCTCGCGTTGTCGACCCTGTACCTCATATAGTCACTGTTATTTATAGAGGTAAAGGGTTGGCAATGCGAGACTATTGTTTATCCTTCATAGGGGGAGTGGCAAAATCGTAGTTTTTTGCTGAAGCAACTATGGGGCTAGGAGACCTGGCTTGTCTAGAACCTATAGAAGAGATCCGAAGTTACAACGGTATTTCTTAGACAGAGTGGTACCTACTGGGAAGATTCTTGGAACAGGTCCTCATGGCTCAGTGTTAGAAGTAAGCGGAGTGTTTAACTTTACAATGCTTGGAATTGTTAAATCTCACCCTGTAAGGTTACCTAGCTTATGCATCAATGGTACAAATTTCTCAATGAAGTTTAAATTATTGTAGTTTATATACACCATCAAATACACTCAGTCCCCTCATGCTATCAAATAATCCTCTTTTTAAATACTGAACTTGACCCTTGTTCAATTTAATTAACTGATAACCGATGGTATTTCAGGTGAAATATAGCAAGTTTATCTGTGCTGCCAAGCATATGCATGAGCTATTACTGGATCCTGGGAATGAAGGAGTTGGAGAGATTGTAGCAGCGAGAGCCACAGATATGGCCCATCTCTAGATGTGTTCACATTCGGACATCTTGCCCTTTATGTACTGACACAGGTATTCACAACTTGAATATTCAACATACACTATTAGTTCAAAACTCTTTAAAATTCAATTAATGATTTTCTTGGCAATGTGTGTAATTGTTTGGGTTACATTATGCTGTATTAAGTCAGGAGTTCACGAATCAATCAACTTATTATAATACTAACATGTGAACATTAGTGAGATAGGTATTGTACCATTATGTAGTAGGTGAACTTAGCATGAGAATAACCTTGATAATGAATATATATTTTGATGATGTTAATTGCCTTTCACACAAATATCAATCAACCTTAATCATTTGTTAGACTTTTCCAGGAGAACTGCTATTGACTACACCTTCAGATCCACACAATCCTGGCCGACTTATTGGTCGCTCTGAAGTAGAGCATCGTGAGGTGTACATGAAGAAGTTAGAGAATCAGTTCTTGGAATCTCATCCTGTTCTAGTAGAGGTGGTGACTAATTGCCTGCACAATACTCCTCAAACAAGACCTACTTCTGAGTAACTACTGGAGACACTAACACCAGTACAGGGTGCAATGGAGAAGATGCATGGAAGAAATCTGGGGAGATTTCTCAACATAGCCAATGTGTTACACATGAAGAAAACAAAAGAAAAGAATGAAAGAATATACGAATTTGAGGTAAACTTTTTTATGTGAACTACAGTAATTTGTTAAATTTACCAAGTGATAGTTATTAACACTTTCACTGCTAAATTGTCAAGGAAATAAAAAAAATTAAAAAAATTGATAAAAATATGTCTACAAATAGACAAATTTTCCAAATCTGATACTGGACTATTAGTAGATAATTAAATGTCATGATGAAAATTCTCAACTTCTTAGTTTTCTAAAGCTCTAGTCAAATGTCTGGTTTACTTCACACTGCTACATTCTATTTGCTATTTAATAGTATGGTGCATAAGTTACCCATTAAAAATTGTATGGGAAAAATTGCTGTTCAATTGAAATCGCACGGGGAAAGTGAAATAGCGCGTAACTAATTGAAATACCTCAGCAACTAAGTGGAAACTAAGTGAAATACCTCCGTAACTAATTGAAATAGTACGGGTAAGTGCGCACGCGTGCAGTGTTAACCTTGGAAACGTACAGTTCGAGTTGTTTTTAGTTGGAGACAATGTCTTTCTTTACCTCTACCTGTATTAGACGGAATGTGTTACAACAGATTAGGAGGAGCTGCACATTGAAAAGAAAATTCTAGTGGAAGCTAATCCTGAAATAAGGAGATAGTGAGTGAACGATATAATATAACTACAATTGCAAATGACTTTTTAAAAGCTAGCCTACTAGGGATCAATAGCACTTGTAAAGCAATTGAAATAGCACGAGGCGAAGCCGAGTTCTATTTCAATCACATTACACGTGCTATTAATCCCCGAATAGCACGGTTACCAGTGCTATTACTCATACTAATAGCTATTGTATAGGCTTAGCTTCTATTTGTGTTTTAATAGCTACTGGCTTACATATCTTCTGCACCTTCTTGTCTACTAGAAGCACCATCTAAAATATCGAAGTTGCCAATAATTCAGTTCTGCTACCTGAAAATTTGACCACCAAGTCGCCATTTTGAAGTAAGCCTAAACTCCAACCCCGAACACAAACCTAAGTGTACCATTGCAGCCTTGCGATACCAACGTAATAAATATTGATCTAACTTAGTAAGGCTATAGCATTCAAATTAGGCATCACATACAAGATGAACAATAATTTTCCTGAGGCCATATTTCACACCACAATACTGTGCAGGGGTTGTATTAAAATGTATTAATTAATTCTCTCCAAGTTAACTTTGTCACACATATCGAGCAAGCTAAATTCTTCAATGTAAAATTGTTAACCTAAATATTTTGTTTATTGTATTGTAGTCAAATAATTGAATGGTTTCGCTTGACTTATAACTTCAGTGGTTATATTTTACGTATTGTGATTGTATAATCAAGCATATTTTATAGCTAGTGGTTGGCTACTTAAATTTGATGTAAAAACAGGAGAAATTGAGCTTTCTTGCGATCATAGATTTTCTCACTGAACTCGATTTTAGTGCCATCGATATCTTAAAAAATATCTTCGGCGATCATATGGAAATAGAACAACCCACCTACAGATTATTTTTTTAACGTTTATATTATAAGCTGATATACATAACCATACATTATACTTCCTACAATGAAATTTATCTAAAAAATAAACAGTCACATCTGCGCTCTACAAATACTCAAGCAATTTTTCATTGGTCAGGCAAAACTTTTTGTCATAAAATTCATTACTTATAAGTAATTGTAACTTGTTAATATTAATAAGTGAAATAATTGATACACACACATAGATACAATGGACATAGTGA
>WLWI01003002.1_pt1 | contig 14522 bp, 11 predicted proteins | sample 6701501 | NCBI WGS metagenome assembly WLWI01 (sample SAMN12718690, study PRJNA515312) | sponge metagenome | isolation source: marine sponge | host: Mycale hentscheli | place: New Zealand: South Island, Marlborough, Capsize Point | collected 2014-11-01
CTGTATCACTACTGCCACTACTGTACTATAACTGTATCACTACTGCCACTACTGTACTATAACTGTATCACTACTGCCACTACTGTACTATAACTGTATCACTACTGCCACTACTGTACTATAACTGGAGCATAAGTAAGAACACATCTCTAACCCCACTCACCCCGTCCACTTCATCAGAAAGGTCTTCATCTGAACCATCATCTTCTGACATGTCCGTCTATTAACACACATAACACACACACACATTAATGACAAGCCCTCCTGAAATTAAAGGTTTCGTTTAGTATTACATAAACCCAATATGAATCAAACTCGTGGCTGTGAAGCTTTGAGTGGCCAACACCAAACACCAGTGTGACTAGCTTCACAGAATTCTGTTCGTGGTTTGGATGCAGTAATACTGTATCCAGTGGTTTGGATGCAGTAGTACTGTACCCAGTGGTTTGGATGCAGTAGTACTGTATCCAGTGGTTTGGATGCAGTAGTACTGTATCCAGTGGTTTGGATGCAGTGGTTTGGATGCAGTAGTACTGTATCCAGTGGTTTGGATGCAGTAGTACTGTACCCAGTGGTTTGGATGCAGTAGTACTGTACCCAGTGGTTTGGATGCAGTAGTACTGTACCCAGTGGTTTGGATGCAGTAGTACTGTATCCAGTGGTTTGGATGCAGTGGTTTGGATGCAGTAGTACTGTATCCAGTGGTTTGGATGCAGTAGTACTGTACCCAGTGGTTTGGATGCAGTAGTACTGTACCCAGTGGTTTGGATGCAGTAGTACTGTATCCAGTGGTTTGGATGCAGTAGTACTGTATCCAGTGGTTTGGATGCAGTAGTACTGTATCCAGTGGTTTGGATGCAGTAGTACTGTACCAAATGGCTCTCAGACCACATGAATGGTGCCTTCCTGCCACTATTTGCTCTTAATAGTCCACAAGTGGGCAGGAGGAACTCTGTTAAGAGTCACCTTTCTGAGTGAACCATTTCTCAGTACACATGTATGGATTCCACTTTGGTTGGCTACACATCCTCTAAGTAACAGTGCATCTGGCTGCTTTCAAGGCTGCAGCCATAGCAACAAAAAAAAGAAGAGTAAAAACAACACAACAACAAACAAACAAAACAAAAAACAACAACAACACCAAAACAAAACAAAACAAAACACCAAAAAAAACAAAACAAAAAAAAACTAGATTACTGAAATGCCCAACCTTACAAAAATAGTTTCACAAAGTGGGCCAAACACTAATATAAAATGGCAGTTCATTGCCAACCACCAGACCAAATCAATTACTTTGTTACTTAGGACACACCTTCTTGGCAAATGGTGACGACTTCAACACAGCCTTATTAGGAGAGATACTGCCATTGGTAAATGTCTGCACACATAAAATAACACACACCATATAATGTAGGTCGTTCATATCACCGTAGGGGTCTGCCAGAAACTTACACTTGACCTGTATGGCCTTGGGCTGGAGTCACCACTCCCCTGAGAAATAAAAATGCACACACACACACACACACACACACACACACACAGTAGTAATACCATACAAAGCTATGTTGCCACACCTCCCAGCATTGTATGTATGTACAACAAATGGAAGGGTTCAGTTAGCACTAATTTAGTTTTAGAACTTGGCTACCTATGGCCATTAATCTACTACTCCAGCTTTCTTACTGTTCTTTGTATTTTATTGGGTGATGAAGGCTTCATCAGGAGTCCAAAGTCTGAATCCAGTCCCAGCAGCCGCAGAGCTTTCTCTTCCATGACATGGCGAGGTTTACCTACAGGATATCAACTCATAAAGTTCCAGCAAACAGTCTCATTGCTAGCATGCTAATGTTCATAACACTGTAATGGGCAACGCCTACGTCACCCAGTCCACAAATGGCAGGTTGGTAATTATCCAATTATTCTTTGTCTCTCAGAGATTTGCTATAGCTATTGGGAATTGCATGAAGCAATTTCATTCACCACACACATGCAGCACACACACACACACACACACATACATCACGGACTAGTGTGTTTAGCACTCCTACCTGGTGTGAGGGCGCGCACACTGGCAGACGTAGACTGCATCACAGAGTCTATGGCCGTTGATGACTTGGAGGCTAGCTCTAAGGTCAGGATCCTGATTACACTTTCACACTCTCTCAACTGTAATGTACACAAATACACACACACACACACACACACACTAATTAAATGACATACTAAATAATCCCACAACTCGAAACAAATTGAAATCCCCCTTAAATCCCCACTAAGAAGAAACTTGAACAAATCCAAATAATTTGCCACAAATAGTTCAGGGATTTCCCTTCTCTGGTACTTATTAAATTGTACCCACTTTCCTATCACAAACATGGCAAACAAACGTAGTAGCTATAGTAAAACCATAGGAGTTACTATGGCCACTCCCTCCCACATACAATGATAGGACTGGTGCACATGCAATGGACCAAGTCAATGGCACAGTACACTGTGTTCTCAGTCAACAACACCACACACACACACACACACACACACACACACACACACACACACACACACACCAGAATATCATTTTTAACGGAATATACTGATAGTTCATGCACATGAAAGACTTGAATAAAAAATTTAATACAAAAAAGGTAAAAGTGATCAAAAAATAAAAACTGATATGTGTTCTAGAACTATTCATTGCTATAGTGATTGTATTGTTTACCACGTACAAGTACATAATAACATGCATATACAAAATCTATGCATTATACATGTATGCAAACCTACTTTCATCTACGCAGTCCGGCTATTCTGAAAGAACAACATTTCCTTCCTTCTCAACTAACTTTCACTTTAGCTCCTCATATGTGGCAACACCCAGCACAAGCAACACCCCCCATCTCATCATAAAACTGCTACAATGCGGTCATTTAGAAAGTACTGCTTAACACTTAATTCTTTCCCTGTCTCACAATGAGGGGGTCCGGGTAGCACACGGCAACTTATATTTGTTATGTCAGCAAATGTCATAATACTCTAGAGTTGCCATGGACAATATATACTTATTGCACATATGCGGAGCATGCTGGCTAACTCTAAATGCTGTACACCATACCAAACATGTCGGGATCAAACAAAAAGACAATTCACAAAAGAAAAAAAAAAAAGCTTTTCTTGAACCTCGTAATGTGTGGAATTTTTTGATATTCCAGTAAGGAAATTACTGAAGGCTACTAGCTGTGGCAATGGCAAGCTACTATTCCACTTGTTACACGCTTGCCTAACCAGACCATGCTGGTATTTCTACAGATAATGCTCACAGTTATGGTGTCCTCCCCCCCACTCATAGGCTTCCTACCCACTGAGAAATTAGGGAATATGGATAAGAGATCTCATTACCGCTTGAAAGGGCAAAATGTTACGTGACCTTTGCCGAGTGGGATTGAATTAAAACTTAGACATCACAGCTGTGCCTTTGAAGCTGCTCTTCCCCTTCTTCTGTACATCACAGGCTATCATGAGGCGAACACGGCATCAGTTTCTGAGAACTTATGGGAGACCCCACCCACTACTACTGGTGTCCACTGGATATACTGAACTAGCATCTCTAATGGAAAAACAGAAGGCAAACAGAAGAAGTGAATGAGATATGGTATTTTCTGCCAAAAAACACATTTGATCCGTGGTGACCAAAGGAGGTGGGAAAAGAGTCAGTTATCACAATCTTGTCACCTGAGCCTGTTCTCAGAAAGGATCGATCAATGACTTCTCAAAGATGGAACTGTAGGATAAGCAGTGTAGCACGCTAGTCTTATAATGTAATATCTGAGAAAAGAGTGCATTATCATAGAATGAGACGAGATTAGAGCTACTAATTACAGCAGTAGTTTACTAATCTAATAGAGTGCTGTGCCAAAAGTTCTTCACAGCTTCTAATATGTGACCATTCTGTGAAAATTCACTTAAGGCCGTAAAATCCTTGATGGATAAAAAATAAAAATAAAAAAAAAAAGAAAGAAAAAAAAAAGAAGAAAAAAGAAAAAGAAAAAGAAAGAAGTTCCATAAGTCTTGCAGCAATTACTGGCGTGAGTTTTGAGCTGTGCTCACCAGCATGTACTCATACCGTTCACAAATATCATCTTAAACTCTGTACCATGACTCCTATACAGCCAAAATTCTTACCCACGAGTGCTAGCACAGCAGGGTTAATATTCATTTTAATTGCTTCGTATAATATATATATATATATATATAGTTGTGACCAAAATTTTTGGCAAAACTTAGAGTTTTGCGAATCCAATTTTTTTATATGCAACAATTGTTTTTTTGAGACTAAACGTCACTGTTACTTTTAAGCTCGAGTTCACTCGTACTGTGCACAGTTGTGGTTATTGTTGGTGAATTTGACACTCATTTTCAATTTTGGCAAGCCGCGCCTACCATCGTGCCCATCAATCACAATATTCACGATGATTTCCTGCGTATCATTACTGTCCTACTGGAAACATGATTTTTCTGTTTGCCGGTATTTGGCCCAAACCCTATCGCATGTAAGTCCAGTGCTCACCCGTGCAAGCTCTAGTGTTACCATGTTCAGAGGGCTTCCAAAAAATAGCATAATAGCTGCAGTTTTATAATGTACAGCCTCATGTAAGTATATGTCATGCCTTATGCTTGCTCATGTCATTTCACTGTACAAAATCACAGTCGGCCTTGACTAAAGATGGATGAGTGTAACGGGAAAGGGAGGGGGGATAGCATATACAAAAGAACAAAGAACTAATGGACGCAAATTGAATCTCCCAAAGTAAATATTACAGGAACGGGGTCTGCTTTGACTTTGACCTGTTCATACTGACTGCCAGCCAGCATGTATCAACACAAGCTGCATACTGAAAGTATTTACATGTCACACCCAACACGCCTGTACAGACTTTGGTTATGGAACTAGCCAGTGCTGTGAGAGAGACAGGTCTGAGGTTCATGACAAGGAGCCGGCAATGCTGTAGACGAAGTACATTTCCTTGCCACCCTTTTGTGACCTCCAGCTAAAAGCATCTGCTAGAGGGATTCATCTAGCAAACCAGATCTCTAGCAGGCTTTAACCAATCTAAATGATATCTAGCTAAACACCAGATAAAATGAAGAATAATTTAAATGTGTCCCCAATTACAAGTTGCAGTCAATATGAAATACAGTAAAGCCATAAAAATCCTGAGAGGACACACACACACTCAGTCTTCTTTATCACACTATGACTCATAGCTAAGCCAGACACTTCAGAGAATTCTGCAAATCATAACTAGGCCTACATTCAACAATGGAAGCACTTACTAATTAATCAGCAGAGAAGAAGTGGATTTCTCAGTAAGGCTTATATTCTTCCAAAAATGTCTTCCAGTGCTACCAGGCAAAACTGACAGTCCAGAGCAGGGCTCTTCCAATAGCTAGCTATATAACCACCCCACTCAGGCTGGGGCCTTATAGAGAAACCAAACACTACAAAGTGAGTACACACAAAGTCCACTCTCCTCCTGTTAAGTTATTACTTGCAAACTTGAACAGCAGCTACTGTGCTGCTATTTCCAAAGCACAGCTAAAAAAATGCAGACCTGTTGTACCAACTTCCTGAGGGAAGTACAACTACAACAGGAAAGAGTAGTGCTTGTGGCCAAGGGAGTAATCAAAACACTTACTTCCTGTCCAAAGTCCATCCGGGCTGAGCTCATGCTCTAGAGTAGTAGTAATTAGCCCACTTCAATCTATACACTTATGTTGGATGAGAATTTGAGCTGGCCAGAATGCACAGATTGATGTCTGATTCTCACTTGGATGGCTGTAATCCAGTTAGCTTGTCTAAACTCTGACTGTAATGCCTTCACTATCCTAGCCCATGGCTAACGTCTGGGAAACTTCAACACCTGTAGCTACATTGCCTCTTATGGCAGCACGCAGTTTTGCAATATTACTGGGTTGGTTTTAGTGGCTTTATTTTGCTCCAAGCCTAGCTCACCATATTAGTCCTGGCCTTTAATCTTCTTTGCCAAATTGCCTCACTGTAAACATGGCTTCCTTGTGCCTCACTACTTAGCCTTAACTCTGCATCAGCCTTCAGTATGCCGAGTCTCTACTACTTCTCCACTAATTGTCCTACCTTCAAATATCATCCTCTAGCATGAGCATCCACAGAATCATTAGCAAATGAGGAAAAGATAACAACAACTAAAAACTTGGAGTTACCAGCACAAACAATTATGTAGGAAGCTCTGGCACTCAAAAGCTAAAATTAGACTCAATTATAAGAATCAAAACTGAGCAAATTCAATTATGATAGTAATGAAGTGCTAATTCCCATTCTGCACACACATGGAAAACTTTCCAGTCATTGCCAATAGAAAATACACCACCAACAGTAACCATAATGAGAACCAAGGCCCCACCCCCACTGAACTAGCACTGTCTGCTCACATCTTTCTCGAGCTTGTCTGTCCTCTGCTTGCTGTAGTCCACTGACAAAGACTCATATTGCTTCTTCTGCTTATGCAGCATCATCTTCAGGCTCTGTAAAGTCAACTCCTGCAACTGCCGTGGAGGAGATATCTGTTGTAATGAGGAAAAAAGGAAGAAGAAACATTCTTTTAATCATGAACCTACATAGAAACCACACCCACTCATACAAAATTATACTAACTCGGAAAATCTTCACATAAAGTATTACAAGTATATCAACCTCACATGTGTGCAGTATCACTTGGTCAATTTCTCAACAGCTTGCTGTATCAATATAGCTACAGATTGCATGCATCCTATAATCACAGAGCATGTTACAGTGTGTGCCGGTGGAACCAGAATCTTTTTCAGGAATGCCCGCCTGATGACTGGAGTTATTACTAGTGGCTAACAGGCATTGCACTCAGATGCTTCCTGTCTCTATGACAACCAATTATACATGGCTGCAGGCTTTCATCGACTTCATCTTGTGGCTTTACTTACTTCAATATTAGTAGTACTTTCAGAAGAAAATGCTGCAAGGAAAAAAAATCAAAGAAAAAGAATTAATATCAACACATTTTAAGTAAAAAATAACAGAAGTAAAAAAAAAAAAAGAAAAAAAAAAAGAACTTAATTACAAACAATAAACAGCTAGTTGTCTAGCCATTTTGTACAACACTCTATGATATGTAGAATTCCTAGGGGCACTAAAAATTATAGAGCTGATTAGTTTATTCTAAAAAAGAATTGGAAATATTTTACAGTAATCAGTTACTTATACATACATACATGGTGCTTTTAACATTGAAAACCCTTTACCTCAATAATACCGTTATACACCTTTTCATATCACGTTCAACCCAACAAATATTTTAATAGCTTAGTATAACAACAAAAACTACTACTACAACAAGTTTCAATAAAAGGCTTCAATCTCAAATCAGAGAAATTGTACAACTTCTCATTTTACTTAGCCCACCCAGAAAACATGCTAAGAGATCACACCCAGGTATTGGACACCTTGATAAGGGCTATTGTTTCCAATGAGATCACACCCAGGTATTGGACACCTTGATAAGGGCTATTGTTTCCAATGAACCAACTGACTATCTTAATTGAGAAGACCTTACAGTGAATGGATGAAAGAACCCTCCCTCTAGGCATGAAGCTAACAAACAATCAAGTGATCGGGGAAGGGGGGGAATGACAGATAAAAGCCGAGTCTTTGCTGGTGAATGCATGGGGTAAGGGGGCGTGGCATTTTCTATTCTTTATTTAATTTAACTGATGCCATATAACCATTCCATTCACTACACTAAGCCTAGATTCCCTGCGAATGATCACACAAATCACTGCAAATAAGTACATTAATGAGCTACTTTATCAGCCGTGTGGGTGGGTGGGTTATTTCTTACAAGATCGATGGTGCATGTTGGCGGCCGCTGAGGATCCGAGGACAGTGAGGGTGACATGGGAGGAGTCCTTAATCATATCTACCACATCCTGATGTTTGTGACTCATCACATTCACTCCATTCACCTATCACACACACACACACACACACACACACAAACATACATGTATATATCACACACATAAACCCATTAAATCCTAGTTACCTTGATTTGGCAAGCACACATACCAATTTATGTGTGGTATTAAATTATTATTATCATTGTTACTATTATTATTATCATCATCATCATCATCATCATCATCATCATCATCATCATTGTTATTATTATTATTGAAGAGGGAAGTGCTCACGCACAGTCAACCTCTAGCGAGTCAGGTAGTAAGGCTGGCCTCTCGGTTGTCGTCTGAGACTTCCGCTCTTAGTAATCAGACAGTGAATGTTTATCGTACAGTTCCCCGCTCCGGACTTCTCACTAACTAGCTAGAGACTAGTTATATACCGTAATCGGCTGTGGCTTGATAAATTCAGACATAAACGGTTCGAGTAACAATGAGAAGTGAAAATGATAAAACGGGTAACAAAGGTGATACGGGAATGTGAGATAATACACATGTACAAATAAAGAAGAATTGAGCATGCTCGCTAAGTGTAGAAGTGAAATTATATAAGGATGAAATGATAAGTAGTTAATAATGTCAAGTTGAGTGTTAAGCTTTGGTTTGGTCTTCAACAATTATTATTATTATTATTATTATCTTTATTGTCGAGTGGCTAAAATCAAACAATGTTACGCAGTGCCTACAAACATTAGACTAGATTTAACAATGGAGACAATTCAATAACCTGAGAAATACTGGTTGCACTCCCCATTGGCTGGCTTATAATTTAAGCATGCTTTAACTGTCACGATTCACAACTAAGCAACAGCAAATTTTCACTCCTCTTTTAACCTTAGCCAATCGTATAGGGGAAAAATTGTTGTTAGCTCACGTAATGCTAAGTCTAGAATTTCTAGTCCATAGCAATGAAAAACACGACTGTTTTTAAATTCATCTACACAAAATTTACATGACAGTTATACATAATGGGATTGCACATACTACAGAGTAAAGTAGAATTGCCCTGATCTTCACGGGCCCAACATCACACCCCTCCCCCAACCCCAACCCCCAAATAAAATATTACAAACTGTACCATGATTTGTACCTCACAAAAAGCTATAAATTGCACACAGCACATTTCACATTAAATTGCTGGTTTTATCCTGTGAAGCTCAGATCTTCATTACAGCTAAATTGCTGGTTTTATCCTGTGAAGCTCAGATCTTCATTACAGCTATATACCATGAATATATTGACCTTATGATTATAACACATGAGCTAATGGTGCACATGAGGAGGAAGAAACTTCGCTGAGTAACCTGCCTGTCAGCCAAACATATGCGAAGTTGTCAGAATTAACAGGATAATTTGTATTAAATGTATCATATGTCTCTGTCAACTAATGACTATGTGGTGATTCCATGTGACCAAACTTACCTTAGTAATCCTGTCATTGGGCTGAATCCCAGCTTTCTGGGCAGAACCTCCACTAAAGACCTTATCCACAAAGACAGGCATCTCCTTGGTCAGAGTGAACCCAAAGCCACTGTCTTCTCTCTTCAAGATCACCGTACGCTCCATCCACTGGCGGCCTACATAGATGAATGCAACCAACTCTTTTATGTGTGAATTTGTCAAAACTCAAGAGCATAAGGATCTGATTACAAGTATAAAATGGTAAAGTATCGTCAATTGAATATATATTGTGCCTAAATGTCAAAATGTCAAGTTCTGGTCTACCACAACACATACATATCACAAATAGCATCTTCCGGAACATACCCCATTTTCTCCTCCTTACCACTTCTCCCTTCAACTTGACTTGCACACGTACTCACCATTGTGACACCCACCCACACACTTATCTTCCTCCCTCAGACCCACTCTTCTCCTCACTCTCTCCCTGCTTACATACCTTAGATCACATACTTAAAGCAGGGAATTTGCAGTCTCTATTGTCCTGCTTTATGGTATCTCCAGAAATATTAGATAGCATAGAAATGAGTCACGCTATAAACACTTTCAAATTATCATTCCTCTATCTGCTATATATTATACAGTTCTGATTATTGCACTAAATTTGCTTACTTATCATTGATAAAGAACTAGACTCATTCAGTTGTTTTATTTTCCCTCACCTATAACATCCCAGCAGTAGCTATTTAAAAAATCAGTGGCAAAACTGTCAGCTTTTAATAACTTCATAGACAAATAATGCCAGACCAACCTAACATTAACAGCAAGTAGGATTCCAGTAGAATGAACAACAATTTATTACTTTCTACAACATTATATTTAACACAACCTCTCTAATGTGAGGGTTAAAATGGCAGCACATAGCCCTGGCCAAATTATTAGTGATTGGATATAAATACTCACTTCTCCTATCTGCATGGTGATTGATGTCTGTCATTGGCAGCCCACGCACTGTGCTTAATACTTGACCTCCTAATGGTCACAGATGGTAGTATGGTATGGGGATAGCTTGATCCTGCAAACAGAAGTGTGTGTGTGTGTGTGTGTGTGTGTGTGTGTGTGTGTGTGTGTGTGTGTGTGTGTGGAATGGGAGAAAACACACAATGAATGGAATGAGCATTATCTTACAATGTAAATACTCCATTATAAAACTGTATCTACAGTTTTAATTCTTCTGGCATAGGCAATGCAAACACTATTAGTGACTGACTCTATCAAAGAATCAGATTGAAATATACTACTAAATATAAAAACAACAACAACAACAACAACAGAAAACAGATCATGTTGTGGTCAAGTTTCCTGCTATGAACAGACCTGTTTGGTGCTACGACAGGCTGGTACTAATGTATGTTCTCTTGAGGCAGTGATGTAGTAATAACAACACTACAGTTGCTTCCTCCACTCATATACATACATACAGCTACTAGCTTCAGGACTCATGACTACTCATCAGGTGGAGACACCAAGGACACAAAGAAATGTATGCCAAATGCTAGTATTGCAAGTCCTATCACACACATGCACATGCACACACACGAACACGCATGTGCACACACACACACACACACACACACACACACACACACAAAACTCACTCTCACATCATTGGATAGGGCATGTGAGGTGGCTGCCAGCAATAGGTGTCAGAAACAAACACACAAAATCAACAACAAAATCAAATTTCTACCTCCACGACTGAGTTGTCTTGTGTGCAAATAACACCAAACACTACTACAACTCATTGTACACACAAACTCTCAGTCTTATCATACTATTTCATCTATAAACTCACAAACAAACAAACGCTCACTCACACTTGCATAACTAATTACTAGTATCCACACACATTACATTCTCTGCAACCACGGCAACCCCAGTTTTTCCTGTACTATCCAAGCAATGCCAGTGGATTGGCCAAAATACATCATAGCCCAAAGCTTCCTTTTGAACACGCGCACACACTAACAAATGAGCACAATTCCTTATTGGGACAAAAGGTATGGATGAAAGAAATGGCAAGCTTCGATAAAGGACTGAAGATCTTCATATAAACACCCATGGCACAGCCAAAAAATATTGCAACTTTCTAGCCACACATTTTTGAAAACAGTATAATATAAAAATGATTTCTTGTGGGCAATATTACAGGGTACTTCAGGCCAGGGTGGAAATATTTCCAGAAACGTTTTAAAATTAGGTACTTTGACTAAATAATATATGTATGGATTTATATATGTATGGGCAAAGATGAAATTTTCACAATAAAGCACAAACAACAGCTCCCTCATACAAATACAGGCATCCTCATACACACAACAAATACACACTTGAAGGTCATACATAAAGATTTGATCAATCTCAAAACAATTTAGAACCCAGTTGCCATCATCACTCACTCCCATCATTGCTGCTGCCACCACATACTATTAAGTATGTTAATAGGCTTCATTCCGGCAAAAGATTTAGTCAAAATAAATGATAGTTTGTCAAACTGTAACAGGTAAGGTATGTTGTCCTCGTGGTGCTGCTGTTGCTATTGTGCATTTATTTTTGCAAGGATGCAGGTGTCAAATGATAGCAGTAGCTAGGATGCCTAATCTCACTCTGGAAATCCCGGTAAGCTTAAACCTCTCCTCTGTTCGTATAAGTTACAAACACTTCTGTTTACTGGACACCAACAAACTGGAAAGCCTGCTAGTATGAATATAGCAGGTAAGATACCTAACTTAAAAAATTAACAAAAATTCTTGTCTCTGACAATTCTGATCACTGTGCTAGTGGAGATATACCAAAGTAACAATATTATTGGCTGTTAGAACGAGAAATTTTCTATTATTAGAATGCAACAAGCCGATATGTACACTTACTGTGACTTCCCTCTTCAGAGCTTGACTGGCTAATTGGTAATTGTTCTACTAATTCTTCAAATAACTCAATGGCCTGCACAGTTGAGCGTAAAGAAGTAGTACCTGTTTTATCATTAATAGGACATGAGTTGTAGAAGGCAAGTCAGTCAGTGAAGCCAGTGCCCAGACAGTTTAGTACATCAGTATAGCAAGTGCTATTGGCAACAAGTGACATTGAGTTAAGCTTTAATTAAATATACATTGGCTGTTGAAACAGAAAAAACAACAACTGTTGTTATTATTATACTATTGTTTCAGCCAAGAATGACTGAAGTGAGGTTTGGAGAAATGATGCTACTCAGTGATACAATAATCACATTTAGACTCCAGTGAAATCAAATTATTGCAAATTCTGAAATATTTAAATATATAATTATATATATATAATTTTTTTTCTATCCACTAATATTAGATTCAATAGTTAACCAAGTATTATTGAATTATTTGTGGTTGACATAAGTCTGTCTGAATTGCTGGAATTTGACTTTTACGGATGCCATTTGGTTCAAGACTGTCCATTGGTTTGAGCGTAACTTTATGTGGGAGAACCTGGCTCATCACTGCACACCCTATGCAGCTTAAAATGAGCCATGAAATAATGGCTTTGATGACCACCCAAATGCAGCAGAAGCTTGCAGCATGAACCAGACAGGATATATTTCAATGTGCTTACTTTTTATGGCAGAACTAGTGACAGGGTTTGCAGGGCTGTGAAGGAGGGTTCAAATATGAAACATGCAGTTACTGAAGATTTAGTCTACTTCATAACTGACTCAAATTTGCATTAGTATAGTAATGCAAGAAGGGGAAATCCCACCTGTACAAGGTAAATTCCCTCCATCCCCAGCACAGACACTATCTAGCCTTTCTTCCAACACAATAAAAGCAACATCATGTATCCGTTTCCTCCAAAATTTTAGAAGAGAGAATAAGAGAGACTCCCTGTGCAGATTTACATCAGTGACCTTCCTTCCTACTACACACCTGATGACCTGACCAATGGCACTCGCCCACAAGGCACCCGCCCACACCTAAACCTAATCCATGGGAATTCTTGCTTCACTTCATTACCTGTGCTAACTCCCTTCCTGACCATGCACACAAACATATGCACACACACAGCCAGCCGACTGGAACATGACAACGTGTTTCAGTGAGTGGACAATTAATGTATCAACTTAATGAGTAAATGAGGCAAGATGAAGGACAAGTGAAATCTGCTACACTGAGTAATGCACATCACGAGACAGGTCTTGAATAGGGAAATAAAAACAACAATATAAAAAACACAATCAAACAAAATTAGGTATCCTCCGTAACAGCCATTAGCAGTTCAAAATTCAATAAATATACATATGTAAATAAATAAGTAAAATATAAATTAATAAATAAACTTCACAGGAAGATCTGATCACACTAAACATTTATCACCATGACAACTAATATCCACACGATGCAGAAAGCACACCAGCACTAGGTCCAGTGGAAATGTACTAGCAGATGATGCCAGTCCTAATGAGGCCATTCCATTATTGCCACCGCAAGAAGCAGTCCTGTAGCTATACATGTCCTAACAAACCTTCCTGAATGCCAGCCATTCCCCAGCAAACTCATATATCACATTACCAGTCTACAACCTCACAACAGAATGCTGGGAACGACAAGTGACATACCGCACAGAAATATCAGGGAAGCAAACAAACAAACATGCACATGTATTGTGCTCAGGCTGCCATTTAGTGTGAAAAAAAAGAAGTTAAAACAACTACATAAAAAAAATATATATAAAAAAAACTGCACAAAAACAACTAATTTCCAAACCAACTACAGCTAGATCAAAACAGTGAACTCTGGAATGCTCTTGCAGGGAATGCAGTGTGTGTGGACTTGTAAAGCAATTCTAATTCACCCTCATCAAGTATATCCTTGTTTGTTTTGGTTCCATACGCAGATTTGTGTGTGTGTGTGTGTGTGTGTGTGTGTGTGTGTGTGTGTGTATGTGTGTATGTGTTGGTTGCTCAGTGCCTTACAAATGAGGCATTTTCAAACACAATGTGGGTAATAAGGCAGAAAGGGAATGTCATTATCTTTACACATGGGTTACTGTGGGGGTCAGCCTTAGAAGGTGCTATA
>WLWI01003003.1_pt1 | contig 14521 bp, 5 predicted proteins | sample 6701501 | NCBI WGS metagenome assembly WLWI01 (sample SAMN12718690, study PRJNA515312) | sponge metagenome | isolation source: marine sponge | host: Mycale hentscheli | place: New Zealand: South Island, Marlborough, Capsize Point | collected 2014-11-01
TTTAAATTTTTTTCTCAATATTTTTTTATTTTTGGGCTTTTGTTTTTTAACCCCCCCCCCCTTTTTTTTTTTTTTCAACCCCCCCCCCCCCCCCCCAAACGCTGCTCTTTCCTCTTTGTTTACTCTATGACCTTTTACCAGTTTGGCTGTTGTCGTCACTTCTACAAAAGGCGCGCACGCTTACTGGCGATTGTGAGGTAGACTGCACTGGCGACTGTGAGGTAGACGGTCTATCTTTTTAACAAAGCAGGGAAAGAAATAAAAAAAAAGAGAATTAAATACTGAAATAATTTAGTAGCAGTTTGAAATTTCTATTTGAGGTTGCTGATACAATGTTCAGGGATGGAATTCCATTTGTCCACTACATCGATTGTAAACGAAATCTATGGTGTGTGGTGCCACAAATGGCCAAAGGAGAGGGAAAGAGTTCTGTGGCATATTGGAGGGAGCAGAGGTTTGTGCAGGACCCTTGGGACATAGCTAACAGGGAGGGGCCCAAATTATTTAGGTCAATACTACACAGATAGATAGTAGTATTGACCTAAATAATTTCTCACCGGGCATGTGTAATGTCTCCTCATGTCAGTCACAGAACTGCCAGCCATATGGGGTCATAATTTAATATTTGATTCAGACAATGGATGTAGAGAGCTCTTGCGCCTTCTCTGTGGCCACCATGAAATATTCATCTGGCAGGTGGGGGTGGCTGGCCAGGTTGGGGTGGCAAGCAGATGTGTGTGATGTATGCCATGATTATGAAGGAACTCGGGCTCTTATGATCCCTTCACTATGATCTGACCACCTCAGTAGAAGCTTTGGGGTGGGGTTGAAAGGTCAAGGGAATTAAGGTGGTATGAGATGCCCCTACGGTCAACTGGCAGTTCTGGACCCAGTAGTGTGGGCATTGCCTTGGATGCCCTGTTAGGGCTGCCTATGTCCAAGGAAGGCCTGCACAGCAGCCCTCCAAGTACCACATCCACACCTTATTGAAACACCTACAGAGAGGATCCTCATCCCTGCACAGTATTTTTTCAGGCTTTGGAAACTCCCGCAGTGATGTCCCTGTCTTGAAGTGATATGGCAGTGGAAACCAAGATCCACCTGAAGAGGTTATAGTGTGACCAAGTAAGCAGCTTAGGCATGGTGGGAGAATTCAAGCAGTTCTGGGCACTAGCATTACGGAGGCTATTCCTTCATGGTCAGGGCTGCAACCTCAGCAGGATTGAGGATTCAACTATTGAAGCCCTGGAAAGGTGGCACAGTTTCACATTCCTCCAGTACATACAAATTCCGAGAGAGATGTTGGCTGCAGTTAAACATTTTGGCATTCCAGGCTAACAGGGAATCGGCAGCCTAGGATACCAAGCAGACCAGTTCACAGACAAGGAACACAACAGACCAGTTCACAGACCAGGAACATAACAGACCAGTTCACAGACAAGGAACACAACAGACCAGTTCACAGACAAGGAACACAACAGACCAGTTCACAGACCAGGAACATAACAGACCAGTTCACAGACAAGAAACACAACAGACAAGAAACACAACAGACCAGTAGTTAAACATTTTGGCATTCCAGGCTAACAGGGAATTGGCAGCCTAGGATACCAAGCAGACCAGTTCACAGACCAGTAACACAACAGACCAGTTCACAGACCAGGAACACAACAGACCAGGAACACAACAGACCAGGAACACACAACAGACCAGTTCACAGACAAGGAACACAACAGACCAGGAACATAACAGACCAGTTCACAGACAAGGAACACAACAGACAAGGAACACAACAGACCAGTAGTTAAACATTTTGGCATTCCAGGCTAACAGGGAATTGGCAGCCTAGGATACCAAGCAGACCAGTTCACAGACCAGACCAGTAACACAACAGACCAGTTCACAGACCAGGAACACAACAGACCAGGAACACAACAGACCAGGAACACAACAGACCAGTTCACAGACCAGGAACACAACAGACCAGTTCACAGACCAGGAACATAACAGACCAGTTCACAGACAAGGAACATAACAGACCAGTTCACAGACAAGGAACACAACAGACAAGGAACACAACAGACCAGTAGTTAAACATTTTGGCATTCCAGGCTAACAGGGAATTGGCAGCCTAGGATACCAAGCAGACCAGTTCACAGACCAGACCAGTTCACAGACCAGTAACACAACAGACCAGTTCACAGACCAGGAACACAACAGACCAGGAACACAACAGACCAGTTCACAGACCAGGAACACAACAGACCAGTTCACAGACAAGGAACACAACACCCAAGAACCAGATCAATCCCAATTGGTCCCAATTAGGACCAATTATTACCAATTAGCACCTATCAATGTGGGTTAAACACATCCCCCCATTGCAGAAAGCAGGGCAAGACCAAACTGACATGCCACTAAAAAGTGGCTTACATTATCTCTTTTGTCTTTATTTAGGTAGCTAACCACACTATTAGTGAGTGTGGCATTTCTAATTAGGGGATGTAGCTTTTTAAAATGATATTTAAATGTTGTTGTTTGTTTGTGTCCCTCAGTAATATACAAAAAACTTAAAACTAACACTATATGGCAGGTAATCTGTTAAAAAGTAAGTCCATACCTTGTGCATAATATTCTTTCCAGTTGACAACTCTCTAATAGCTGACTTTGTGTTCTATCTGGCTGTCAAGGTAAAAATAGATTTTGATGTGTCATCCTCACCAAATCACAGAATATAAAATCACTTCATAGCTATGTATTGACATTGCAAAGTCAAAAAAATAAATACTAATACTTGGTGATTTTCACAAATTTATAGCTTTTACACAGTGTCGATGTCTGCTAAAGGGATTTTCGTACTGTGGCCATCCCAAAGTCCAAATCTCAACCCATTGAGCACTTATGGGAGGTTGTGAAGAAAAAAATGTAACACAATCCCATTGAAAACATCACCGAGTTGAAAGATATTTTTTCTCTACTTGGCAAAGTATTACTCCTGATTACTGCAAACTTAGTAAATTCTAGGGTAGATGTTGTCAGGCTGTAATTACCGCGCATGGAGGACCCACCAAATATTGACATTATTTTACCATAACTTTTTTGCTCTATTTGTTTGTTTTCTTTCATATAATGTCTTTACAATTAGTTTATGTCATATTATCTAGTTAATTATGACTAAATGTTGATGTAATAAATAAAACAGGAAATTGCAGGGGTCAGCTACATAACTTTATCTTTCATCTCTCTCCTCACACAGGGGTTTATTTAGGAATTAATCTAAGGGGGGGAGGGGGAGATTGAGCTTGCACTGTCTCAAAGGGAGTCGCTACTTTCATACATAATTAAGATGGGAGAGATGGGTGGGAAAGGAGAGAAAATTTTATGGAGAATGTTTGGCTAGTATGGTGGCCTAAAGCTTCTGGCCAGGACTGTAAAATGAGGCTTGGAAGAATGCAAGAGATTAGCTATACATATTGTCAATGTTTTCCAAACTTTTTTTTTGTTTAGCATATCCTTCCTTCACTTCTCGCCATTCCATGTGAAATACTAGCTCAATACTAAGTTGATAACGTTTGCCATTCCACTTGCTTTGACTCTTGTCAAGCCTCCATTACAATACATCACAAAAGTTTTGGTGTGACTGTCTATGATAAGTAGCTATACCTCATTGGGAAATGAGGTGTACGTAGCACGTAACTTTGAAATGACAACATTTAACATTGTACTAAAATAACTAAAAATATCTAGCTAAATATCTAAATTTACTGCGCAGGAAATAGTGGCATGGGTTATCTGAAAATTCAAATTTTATCAGTTTTGTCGGTCGTACTCTATCCGAAGAATTAGGGTTGCTGCAATTTAACTGTAGTTATTTACAGTTCAGCGTGACATACACATTGTACCTACCCGATTAATTGTGATATATCAACTTTCTGCCAACTGTTCAGAGGGAACTCTGCAGTACCAGGTAAATTTTATTTTATTTTTTTCATCAATGACATTGTTTCTGTAGATGGCTGACGACAGGATGTTACACTATCACTTGACTGGCACTGAACAAACCATAAAATATGCTATTCCTCCAACTCTACCAGAATTATCAAGATGCTATCTTGGAGGCAGATACTGCCCTAACATCAGAGATATCAAATTCAATTGAGAGAAATATACCAAATATTTTATCTTGTGTCATTCCAAGTAAGCATCAATAGTTTCCTGTTTTCTAAATTTTAAGACTAACTTTCCCTTTTATATCTTGTGTCTTCCAATATCCTATAAACACCTTAACAATGTACATATTTGAATCCTTTCATATCAAATTGAATAATTTAAGCTGTAATGAAATAAGTTAAATCTTTTAGTCTCCACCCTCTAAAAGTTAGCTAAACAAGCTATTTTTAGCTGCACATCTGTATCAAAGAGCATATTGTATCATGGAGTTTGGAATTAAACATGAATATTTATTCCATTTTTTTAATCTTTTGGTATTGTGTAGAGTACCCTGTATGGCAGAAGAGCAAGTATATTCTTCTCACCATACTTTAAATAAATAACTTTTTGGTCATTATATTTCTTTAATACACACAATAATGAAATATGCTGCTTAATACCATAGTCGAGTCATTTTTAAAAAGTGTGGTATTATTTTGAAATACCACAGTAGTGGAAAACTGAAATAATGATCTGATTGGTCACGGCGATCTCTTTGTAACCTTGCCGCACTTTTATCCGCTAGGCAATATCGTGGTCAAATTCCTGGGCAATGCTATTTAGCAACGGTAAGAAAAGTAATTCACAGCAGAACCCGAATGAAAAAATTTCTTTGACGAAAATATAATAAAAGATTATGGTTTTCTTAACTACAGAAATTGACTGTTATCTTGGCTATAGTATTATCATATGATAGCAAGGATACTGTGGTATTTGGATAAATAGCACTCATGCTGCGAGAAATTTCACTCGGCTTTCCTCGTGAAATTTTTATCAATCCCCTCCATGTTATTAATCCCAAATACCACAGTTTTCCATACTATTATAATCTCCTAACTTAATTACAGCAACATTAATTAAATACTATTTTAGGTACAGAAGTAGCATGTATCGCTTCTTCAATGATAAATACAATTACGAATAAAAATTATACTAAAAGTATAAACTGCACAGTCAAAAGCTTAGAGTTTGTCAACATTACATGGATGAAGAATGGAGTAATTTTAGAAGACAAAGACAACTTGAATATCACTTACAAGTTTATCAACAATTCTCCAGATCACCTTCTCTCTGTATCAACTATTAGTTTCATTTCTCCAAAGTTGTCAGATTCAGGTTTTTATGAATGTAAATCCATGAGAATCAACATCAATGGCAACTATTCAGCGTTATGTAGTGTTACTGTTTTCTTGCTAGAAATAGCCCAATCCACAAATCCAGCTGCAGTCAATGGCACTAGTAGGTACAATTTCTTCACCTCACACTCATCCTATCATAAACGGTGAACACGTGACTAATGGTAGGCAGAACATGTATGATATGAAGTTTTGATAAGAGAAAGCCACTCTGATATTTACTGGAAGTTATACAGGTTTAATATTTATGTTAAATGCTGCGAGCCAAATTAAAAGTATCCATAAAACACGGTATTTCCAGGATTCTTCTGTAATTTTAAGCATTCTGTAGGCTTATTGAACACCTGTAGATTTATGTAGCAGGCAACACACCAATAAAGGACTAATGCTTGTGTTTATTACTATGTAGTGTTTACATGTGTGTATAGAACAAGACAACAGCAATGTCTTATATGAAGTTATTGGAATACTAGCTTTTGCTGTGATGATTTCTGCCTTATGTACTGTGGTTGTCAGTGTTCACTTACTATACCTGCGAGGGAAAAAGAAGTCTAAGTAAGAGGTTCTCAATTTTGCTATTTCAATAAAAAATCCATATTATTTGCAGGTTGCCAACCCATACTTTTGATATCATCTCTCCTAATATTGGAAAGGTCAAGTTTTAAACTAAATTATAATTAGCTATTGTGAGTGTGGGACTAGTCGGGGGTAGGTAGCTCTTTCCCGCTGCCACCAGAGAGGGGCTTGCTCAATGGACTGAGCTGAGTATGGAGGCCTGCTGCTAACGCTCTACCCTCCTTAGTTAGGCGGCCCTAAGCCTATTCCTAGTAGGATTATAGAAGTGTTTGATGCAGAGGTTAATCTATCTCAACAAAATCTGGCAATGCCCAACTCTGAGTTGCATGAGGCAAGGCCAAGGTATATAAAACCATGCCACACACACTCTTACAAGAGTGATGTTAATTAAGCTTCACCTTGGAGATATAACCAAAATCAGAATTACTTCCTGTTGTGGGTGGGGCTTAGTGATGATGTAAATAGGGAAAAACAGCTGTGTTTGGTTTGTTTAGTAAGCATATGGCTATGGGCTTGTCTTAGTTAGCTAGCAATGTCTGATGAGTCTGACGCAGAACAAGCAGCCAGTATAGATCAGACTACAGCTCATCAGAGACAGTAATGGTGTTATAACAACAGTGCCAGATTCCTTAAAGCTATGTTGTGTGTAAGGGGGTGGGGGCAGATTTATAGTTTGGGGGATACACACTATGTAGGATTAAGTATTGAATGGCATTGATAAACTTGTATTTAGCTTAGTTAATATGAAGTTATATTTTCATGAAATATAAGTGGTTTTCATGAGAGTAAATTAACTTTTGATACATGGTGCCCCCCACTTTAAAGCAGCTTCAGTCACTCCTGACCAAGCATTAGTGATTCTGATGGTACTTTAGATGCCAATGGTAATGCTTCATATACCAGCTTTGATAACTCCGACTGACTTGCTGATACATCATTATTAGTAGACATTGTAAAAAAATGCATACTGAATCACGCCTAAGCTACGATAGTGAAATTGTAGGATAACCACTGAGCTCAATATAAGTGTCCATCTACGTGTATCTTAGTGTGTACACTATGAAATATAGACACACAACATGTCTCTATGGCACAGGATGGTGCTATATGTGGGTGGCTGGGAAGGAACATTCAAGTCATGCTACCAGCCCTAGAGATATCTTTGTATCCAGCACATCCACTAGATTCAATTATCCTATTTGTAACAATATTAATTTAGGAGTTGGTAATGATTGTATTTGCATAGTGTTTCAGTTTTCATGCTTACATTAATTAATTATGAAGTCGTAAAAAAAATCAACTTTACTTCTGCTTCATGTATAGATGCTCAGCTGCATTCCTGGTGATGGCAACTTTTCCCTGGACTGCTTAATACAACACTCACACATTATTCACTAATGTTATGGTCCTCACAGTACACCAATAATCACACTAGATATTGTGTAAAAAGTCTACTGTGCTAACCATGATGTACAGCAAGTCATTCAGAGTCATCACTGCTGGCGTCTGAAGCATCACCCTTCACATCACTTGATGTCCCTCCAATTGTGCTTAGTATCCCTCTGGAGCAGTCACTACGTTCTAAATTAATTACGCACTGTGCAGCTGTCATGAACTGCCATTTTTAGGGTCCCTCAGGCCTTAAGTAGCGCCCTTGCTGCGCTCAGGATACTACATCCTAGGACCTTCGGGACCCTAAAACCAAAATGTTCCCACTGAGACAGCCTGTCGGGCAGGACATTAGCAACAAACAAGGGAATCCATTAGAAGACTGACAGAAACACTAAATAACATTCCATGTCCATTTTTTGCATATCAACAAGAACACAAAACATATGTTCCACATAATTGTAAAGGTGCCTGGAGTGCCTGCTGACTTTTCACTCATATATATGCTTAGTTATTGCACAGTTGTTCAGTTGTACCAACCCAGTGTTTCGTGTGCTTCTCCCCTGTACTCTGTTGTTTCCTGAATTAAGACTTATTTGGGAAAGGCTATCCTGGGAACTAGCTGCGTACACTTCAAGGGCCACAACTCTGGTGGCAGCAACTGAAACATCCATCAGTGGAGGAGTAGCTACTGTCTCCTGCTTACTCCCTTTCCAACTCCAACACGAACCCCCACACAGCCCCTAAATATTATTTATAACTAGCACAAATATTTTTGCATGAGGATACACTCCTTCATAGTATTTTTGTCCTTGTCATATTGTGCCCCCCCCCCCCCTCCCTGTTAAAAAATGTAGCTAGACCTATGATCTGAAGTATTATCAGACACTATTGCTTGGCTCATAGCTGTAAGGAATCTGGCACTATTGTTATACTACCATTACTGTCTCTGATGAGCTGTAGTCTCTATACTGGTTGGTTTCTTCTGCCTCAGACTCATCAGACATTGCTCTAGCATACTAAACAAACAAACCACATCTGCTTCCATATCTACATCATCACTAAGCCCCGCCTACAACATGAAATAATTCTGATTTTGGTTGTATCTCCAAGGTGAGGGGTTCTTAAATAGTATTTGGGGGGGGGGGGGTTATATTTGCATGTAAAACTACCAGAAAATAACAAAATAAAGTAGAGAAAACTTTTCATCATGCTTGCCCTTTAAAATACTTTATGATAACTACCCCTATAAAGATGCAAGTTAGATAGCATAAATTCATTCATAACTTTATCTAAATCACAGTGTTTTAAAGTAATAACTATATATATATATATTACATGTATATGGATATATATTAATTTCTTCGTCACTAGTGAACAAATCCATATAGTAGACAATTTGAAATAAATACTTCCACAAAAGTCAATTACATATCACTAATTCTATTGCAACAGAGAGTAGGCATTATTTTTTTAATTTTGGGTCATTTTTTTACTGGACATAACCTAACTCACTTAGAGATATGGTTTTGTTGATGCAAAATGAATTCTCAAGAAGTCTTATATTAATGGTTAAAGGTTTAGGCATAATCAAATTGCATTGCCAACTCATAGTTCCTAGTAGCTGAGACAAAACATTTTGTTAAGTTAGTAATGCATCTTAGCTAAACTGTGCATTATAGACAATTAAAAGCCACACATCTTGTGCATAGCTACTCAATTGATTCAACTACATTCCTGGCATAATGCTTCCAGGAATAATGCTGGTATAAATTGTAGTGCAACTAAGCAGCAACAAAAAGGAAACACACAGATTTCTGATAACCTGTAAAAACAGGGTCTAAATGACAGTAAAATTATATTTATTCTCATTTTTATTCTGCTATATATAACATTGTGTGGATATTTTTAATTTCTTTTTTCAGCTCCAAGATCTGGATATGAAATGGATGAAAACCCCAGCATTGAAAGATTCTGATTCAAGTCCAAGCTTGTTTGCAGAATTGAATTTGAATAATGCCATCAGACAAGAATTGCAGAGCACTAAAAAGAAAACTATACTTGCTCACCCATGAGAATCAGTCACTATGACAGTCATTGCTGCTATCCATCACATCATTCTTCATTGGTAGCTATTTGAGCACAAATTTAAGAATAGGGTGGTCATATAATACTCACACTCATGATAAAATACAAAGATTCAATGACAAATGTATGCATGGTCATATAACACTTAATTTTCACGTTCATAAAAATTGTTTCTGGCACAACCATTATATTGTACTGAAAGGGAATAATTACATAACTATAATTAGAGTGACATTTACCGTTTATTATCTGTCTGTAATAATGTATCATTTGGTGTTGGGATGATAAAGACAAATGGTAGAAAATACTTGCAAGATTCTAAACCTTATAACTTCTATTTAGGATCCTTTAGTACAATTCTGTGGTGTACATATGTGGCACTGTTCCAAGTCCATTTACTATGATGAATTACGATGTTGAAGCAAAAATTGATCAAAAGGTAGGTTTGCATACAACAGAAGGTTGCTGGTAGTTACTGTCACATGAAAATAATGTATCTGTAGGCACACAGACAAGTTGTTTCAGTGGCAGAATTAACTTTTGCGGAAGTGGTGAACTAGTGTCAACAATGCTAAGTAAGTTTTGATAGTGAGTTTGGACTGTCATGATTCCTAGTAGACACACAAAAACACTGAGTTCCAGGTAGTACTACTCCAGCTTCCACTCTACTGCTAATTGCAGCCGATTGCTTATTTAACCACTGCAGTAAAAAATGTATTGCTTTCCCACCCTGTATTGTACAAAAAAAAATAGAAGAGGTGAAGGAACAGTATATGAAATGGTGACCATAGCCTAGCCCATTAATGTACAAGGTGTGTGTCCATGTGCGTGTGTGTGTTTTTGTGTGTGTATGTGTGTTGTGTGTGCATATGTGTGTTGTATGTGTATGTGAGTTGTGTTGTATATGTGGTGTGTGCGTGTAAACTCAGGTGAAGAGAGGTAATCTGAGGGAACTAAAATTGAGTGGAGGGATGGTTACACTGTGAAGTTGCTAAGAAGGGCCAAATACATGTATATAAATAGCTACGTAATGTGATCATATGTATTTATCAAATTCTCCATTTTTCACTTCTCCTACTTCCTTGTAGCTATGTGTCCGTTGTAATTCAGATAACCAATAAAATCCACAACCTTTCACAAGCAAGGTAAGTGGTGACCATTCCCAGCCTTTCAGGGACACCCTATCCATGAGTAGATGTGTGTATATACCAATCTGCCCTGTAACCCTACTTATGAGTAGACATTTGATCAGATCTGTCACTATTGCAATCATCAAAACTAAAATTGGCACCTTATCCATTACAGCTAGCTAATGCAACTAGCAGGCAAAATATATCTGATTTATTATTATAACCCTCAGCGCGCATGCGCGAGATGGTTGTCTGTTTGTCTGTCTGTCACGCTCTGATTTTGGAGAATACTGACAATTAACAGTTGATTTAGGTATGAACTTACTCAGGATGAATTAAGAGCTACTTTTTTTAATTTCGGGCTGATCGTTGAGAAAACGCAAAGCTTTCAGCTCCGCGGTAGGTACCAGCTTTTACGGGCAACGCCCCCTAGCGCACGTCATAATCACGTGAGCAAATAATTTCTTGCGGTGTAGTTTGGTTTATGCTCAGTCCGGCTAGTTTAGCTTCTTTTCTTATGAAGACAGCGTTTCCATGTACCATTTCCATTGGTCGAGCTATTTTGATGCCTCATTAAAATATCTAACAGATTGCTTTTTCTTTTGGAAGGAGATTATATTGTAATAACTAGGTAGTGCTTAATAGCGCTGAGGGGTTCGCATCTTTGGCGCTTCATTATTATTATTATTATTATTGTTGTTGTTGTTGTTGTCGTCGTCATCATCATCATCATTTAAAATGAGAAAAACTAATTTGTGGGAGCTACTGCCAACAGAACTTGTTTGCTCGCAATTTGTACGCTGAAGCACTCACCACTGGCGTGCAATGGACATGCGTATCAAACACGCTCGGTCGGGCAAAAATTTAATTCCTCGACCACGTGGCAGTATTCCTAAGAAAAACATAGCTAATACCCTAATTGAACCGGAAAGAGAAAGACACCCTCTGCGCACGCTGGGTACACTTGGAAATAAAAGGGCTTAGGTAGGTCTGAAATGTTCAGTTGTTACTGATTTGGTGTTGTTGCTGATAGCGGGTTCTGCGCTGAACCAGAAAGAATGAAACGTTTAGGTTGTGTAGTAGTATTTTTCCTGCTTTCTGGTATAAATAGCCAAACACCTTGCAGAAGTGAGTAGCTATTAGGTCTTATTTACAAATTTAAGAAAACTTTTAATTTCTCATCTACAGGTTCTAGTCCTTGGCGGCCAGTTTTCTTTGTGGATATTGAATGTACTTCACAAAACTTGAAAATAAATTGGAAGTTAGATGAAAGGCGTACTTTACATGATTATTTTTATCATTTTTCATCCACATTGTTTATAAGGTGCACAAATCTGTCAGGAAGAGAGGTAAACATCTCATAATTATTCAAGGAACTTATTACAGTAGTAAAGTTGTTTATTTGCAGATATATAATTCATCAATAATACAGGAGCAACCAGAAAGAAAGGCTGGATCACTGAGTCGTGATATTAGAAACATAAGTTCATGCATTGCTTATGGGTGTCATAGTTTTCAAGATCAACTAAGACTCACTGAGAATTCTACCTGCAGTGTAGGAGGTAACAATTCCCTAGTGAAAATAAATGTTGATATCATATTACAGCATAATACTAGGAACTCTTCCAATTGAATCATCTATCCAAGAAATATCCGTGACTTCATCTACTAAAAGCCCAGAAGAAACTTCATTACCTACAATTCCCATATCATCTGGTAAATAAAAGTTATTGATATTTTTTTTTTTTGCATGTCTAATTTGTGTTACCATACTCATTTTATCATGCAGATAATTACAGCACACAGATTCCTTTGACTCCTATGCTTCCTTTGACTCCTACTCAGCTTCTTTTGATCTCCACACAGTCTAAAGTCCTAGCCAGTGTAATTCCAACTATAACAAATCCGCCCACATCTCCATGGATCCAGCCTGTCTCAACCAGATATCCTGTCTCAGCCGAACATCCTGTCTCAGCCAGATGTCCATCAAACACACCACTTTCTCAGACACTTTCAAATGTCCCAAAATCAAGTAGGTGTATTTTATTGTCAGTCATAATTTCAACGTCTATCCTAGCACTCCAATTTTATCTAAATAATCCCCCATTAGACTATTAACGGTTTCCTGCTAAGATTTATTTGTGCATTTTTAATATACTACACCTTAGCTGCATATCTGCTTTCCTTTCATTACAAGTTCCATCATAGCTGACCATCAACTGGTCATAGCATTGCTATTTGTTTTCCGTGCTAAGCTTAGTCATGATCAGGTTGGCTGATCATTCATCCACATTTCCTCTATCTGGCCAGGACCTTATTCTATTCTTATAGTGAGCGGAGTTGCACCTGCTCACATATACTAAACATACTATAGATCAACTTTTAGATCTAAGACTCTGCAGAAGCTAGGAAGAAATTATACATCGAGACGATGTTTCCGAACTTTTATTTGTATATCCTACACTCCAAACCATACCAATAGTAAATATAAGGTTATGACCTTTATAGTGAGCTGATAAAATTAATGTCCAAATTAATGAAAGCCTGTAAAATATAATTCCTTTGTACTAATGTACTCAACTTGAATTCCTTCAATTGAAATTCATTTTGTTTTAAAGCATTTTTTCAACTAAACTAAGTCAAAGCTAAAATTCAGGACAGTAGCTATAGTTTGAATAACTAAAATTGAAGTTAAAAGCTACTAAAATAAAATTCAACAACATTAGTTTGAACTTCCTGCCTATAACTAATAGTCATTATATTGAAGCTAGCTAATCTAGTATTATTGCAGGTAATCTAGCTATTGTTGTTGTTGTAGACAGATTTTAAAAGTACAGTTAAATTATTCAAAATCAATGTTGTTTTCATACAAATAATTTGTCTAGTAGTTGCTAAAATATTCCAATCATAAGCCTTGAACCTTGAATGTTGTCCAAACAAGTTAATATTAAATTTACCCTTGGTAATTGTGATCAATTGTTCTGAGCCATTATTCTACTCTCAACTTACTATACTATGGTAGATAGTTATTAAGCCTTTTGCTGCATAGATAACTGAGTACTGCAACTGGAGCTTTCTGTTGGAATGACTCGTAAGTGTCAATTGCACACTTTAGATATCTAGCTCCTCTTACGGAGCTAGCAGAATTGTTTTTTTAATAGAAGAGTGAATACCAGCACTGAGGGTTTGCACCTAAGGTGCTCCAGTTGTAACAGGCACACCAATAAATGAACTTACGCTTGCTTTTGTTTGCTTATATGTATATGTGTATAGAACAAGATAACAGTGGTGTCTTTAATAACGCCATTGGAATACTAGCTTTTGCTGTGATGGCTTTCATCTTGTGCACTATGGTTATCAGTATTCTCTTAATATACCTGAGAGAAAAGAAACGGCTGAAGTAAGAGATTCTTATATTTCATATTGCAATTTAATAACGTGCAGGCTGTCAAACATGCTTTTGATATTATCTATTATGTAGTTTTTGTGTGTGTGTATGTGTGTGTGTATGTGTAGGAGGACAATATCACAGTGATGATTTTTATGAAGTCATTGATGAACTGCTTTTGCTGTGATTAGCTAAATAAGAACATTTTGTGAGCAATTTGCTGTGTATCTTAACAATTTTTTTTATACTTACACTCAAAATTATACATCAATATTTAGCTAACATTTTTCAGAACAAGATATTATTTTGAATAAATCAAATAACATGAAGAAATTATATTACAATACTGGAAGAAGTTCCAGAAATATTCAGGATTTTTTATTGATGAAGAAATAATGGTTTCAAATGTCATTCCCCTTCAATTTGCTATGGCATATAGCAAAATTTACAGATTAAAGAGCTCAGCATAACAAGTAGCATCAAATTTCTTGTTTCACTACTTGTGATGAGGGGTTGGGTGGGGGAGGGGGGGGGGGGGGGGGGGGGGGGGTATTTAACAAATTAAATTTTTTTTGTGGAAAAATAGAACTTTGTGTATATTTTTT
>WLWI01003004.1_pt1 | contig 14519 bp, 12 predicted proteins | sample 6701501 | NCBI WGS metagenome assembly WLWI01 (sample SAMN12718690, study PRJNA515312) | sponge metagenome | isolation source: marine sponge | host: Mycale hentscheli | place: New Zealand: South Island, Marlborough, Capsize Point | collected 2014-11-01
TCCCTTCTACACTAGCAGGCAGGGCTACAAGGCATGTCTGAGACTGTACATGAATGGAGATGGCTGCGGCAAGAACACTCACCTGTCTTTCTTTGTGACCATCATGAAAGGAGAATACGATGCTCTTATGCAGTGGCCCTTCAGACACACAGTGACTCTGACACTGTTAGACCAAGATGGAGTCAAGAACGTATCTCAGGCCTTCCAACCAGAACCTACTTCATCATCCTTCCAGAGGCCCAGGAACGAGATGAACATAGCCTCAGGCTGTCCAATGTTTGCTCCACTCTCAATCCTAAACAACTCTTCTTATGTGAAGGAAGATACAATGTTTCTGAAATGTGAAGTTTACATTACCAAAATTGTTCATGCATGAATGAATTTTAAGTCATAATTAGGATTTAAATTTATCACAAATTGTAGGCATTATATATCATATTATTAATTACATTCTTTATGCTATAATTGCATACCAATTGTGGGTGTAATGTTTCGTTGCATATTTTTTATTAAAATAAAATAATTCGAAATTCCCAGGTACATCCCCCAGGAAATTGCAGGATTGTGCAATACAAATACACCTACATTTCAAGCATGCTTTTGCATGGTCAAGGCATTCCATCTGAGCCACGTCACAGGCATGCTAATCATAGGTTATGAATATACGCGTCATGAGTCGCCCACACAACATCCATTCATAGTTATGAATACCATTATGTTTAACCTCTTACTTCTAGAGGTTGTACATTCTGCTTTTGTAGTTCTCCTATGTTTACTACTTCCGGATAAACACAATGTAAACAGCAAGATTTCTGGAGGGTACGCTTACTGTTTATTATATCCTGGAGGGTGATACGCATGGACAGCAACCATCCTAGAAGCTCTGAACCTATGTCTTTGTTAAACTTGTTGTTGTCAGGTGTCATCTGTAGGCTCTGTCTACTACTCTTACCTCTTCCCATTTAATGGGGTGATGCTGCTGCCAAACATGTTCAGCAATGGCTGAAACCTTCTCATCACCTCTCTTACAAGCATCCTGATGTTCTTTCACTCTCTGCTCAAGCCTTACAGTTGTTTCACCTATGTATACTTTACCACAACTGCAGGGTATACTGTACACTATGGATGACTCCATGTTAATGGTTTCATAACCATTACTTTGAAGTAATTTGTGTAGATGTTTCTCCTCTCCTTCAAGTTTTCACTCATATTAGTTACCCTCCTTCTTGCTGTTTACATTATGTTATTATATCACCATGGAGAGTTCTACCTCAGTTGACCCCTGAAGAGGACTTTGGCAAGAAGTCAAAACATTTGGTTAAGTTTTAATTAACAATATTGGCTGTTAGAAAGAGAAAAATTTGCTATTATTATAATTATTTCAGCCGAAAATGACTGAACCATTATATATTAATATTACACAAATGATGACTAATAAATATAGGATATATATTATACTTACTCTTTATGCAATGTGATTAAAATCAAATATAGATGCTGAATGTATGGTTTAGTGAGAGTGAATTTTTTAGCATTGTATGTAATCTTTTTGAATTTATATAGAAAGTTACATGAGCTGATTGCAAGGTAAAATCATTCAGGTTCAAGGTTATTAGCACAGCATAGAAAAATGATAAATATGATGGCCAGCATAACATTTTGATTTAAGTCACAAAACAACTATCATCACAATTTAAATGAACTAAGCTCAAACAAATAGTTAATCTAATGTCAAACTAGAACAAGAATGTGACTATGCATAATAAAAAAAAAAACTGGTACAGTATAATAAAGGTGACTATCTATTTCACATAAAGCTGTAAAACTTTTACAAAAAAAATTTCATTGCCCTTTGGCTGGTTAGTACAAATAATAGCCTCTATATCATTTGTTGTGTTCATAACTTCAGCATGAAACCATGTGGAAGATGTGAAATTGTCGTAAACACCACAATAATTTTGATTCCAAAGAATATTATTATCTGAATCATCACAATAGTAATTATCACCAACATTGGAAAGGGGTTGTGGTGCATCAGTATCATAGCATGGGCAATTAGAATTAGGTCCAGAAGAACCTACTGCATATGCCCAAATATGTTCTCTAGAGATATTGACCCTTAAACCAAGTCCATCATATTCAATTTTGTGATTTTCATTTCCAGTGCGACGACGAAAAGCATTTGGCTTTCCAGTAGCACTGCCCATGACACGCCCACATACATGACTGTATTTTCCACCAGGAACTGGAAATACGACAGATGTGCTACATTGTTTATAAGATGAACATCCTTTCTTATTAGAATCAAATGTCCAGGGCTCAGGGCAGCTTCCATTCTCATCAATCTTTAAATCTACTACTTCTCTCCAGTTGTGGATGCTTTCTCCACATACTAAGCGAAAGTCACAATTTGTTTTGTATTCTTTGCTATGGCTGTCAGTACAAGATATGTTTAGAGATAGATTACTGGAGGCTGTGCCTGTTGGAATTTCAGTAAAATCAGGTTTCACAGTGCTAGTAATTGTTATATTATCGGATGCATGAACTGTTGTGTCTTCATCAGAGCCAAGATTCTCATCAGTATTGATATTCATATTGCTATCCTGGGATTTTGAAAGTATAACACTTGCAGATACCACTACAGCTATGAATAACACTAGTGCTGTTGTTATAAATAGAGCTATCAAGATCATAACTTTTTTTTGCTTAGGAAAAAAATTTTTTTTATTATAAAGTTCATTTGTTGGTTTTTCCTCAACGTAATTGTTGGGATTTGAATGATAACTTTGGTCAAAACATTCCAATTTTGTCTCACCTATAGTGGCATATGATGGCACAGAATGAGAGTAATGCTCTCCAGGAATTGTATTCTTGAAATTGCCTTCAATTTCATGTAACTCATGATCACTAGAATATCTTTTCTTGGATTTGTCAACAACAGAATACAACTCACTTGGAGAATCAGTAATTTTCTCCATTGTATTGATATTTGAGCTTAAATCGTTAGCTTTTCTCTTCTTAGATTTATCAACAACGGAGTAAACATCATTTTGAGTATTCATTTTTTTCTTAGATTTATTGACTACTGAATATAAATCACCTATTGCTTCAGTAGCTGCATCAGATTTAATGACAATGGAGTTCAAGTCATTCCCTGGATTAGATTTCTTCTTAGATTTGTCAACCACAGAATACAAATCATTTGGAGGTGAAGTAGCTTTCTTAGATTTATCCACTTTGGAGTACAAGCTATCGAGCTGCTCCATCACTATTATTAACTAGTTGTATGACTAGATTGAAGCACAACTTAGTAGCTTAGCTAACAATAACACAGTGCAGGAACAGGAACTGACATGCTTATTTAAATACAGTTAATATACTTGTTTAAGAAGGAAATTTAACTGTGAAAGTATTTTTATTGACAACCTTTCAGTTTCCAAATATTTGGTATGCAAGCGCTATCGACTCACCAACCAATTCAAACATTAGTTTAAAATCTTGCACCTGGCTTTGAGTATTATTTTTAACATGAATTTTTATTTGTATGCATTTTAAAAGTATTACAGCACCCAAAATAACAGTAGCCCAATAGATTATAGTTGGTCATGTTGCTCCACAGAACTAAGTGATGCAAATTAATTAGAAAAAAACAAAAAACCTATTACAAATCGATGTTTTTTTTAATCAGCACACATGCAGTCAAACTTACAAACTGCTTTGTGCCATTTAATGATATTGAAATAATGATTAAATATTATTGATGATGTTATCTACTGATATAATATGAAAGAGACGTCTTGAAGACATGTAGTACCATTTTAGATTCCTTCTATATAAACATATACTATATAACCTTCATTAGAATAATTTTCCATATCTCTGGCATGTCATGTTTCCTTCGAAAAGTGTACATGTTTTGTTACCAAAATGTTAGTATATATATTTAAGATATTATTATCTATACAAAAACTGTTTATACAATTAGGTGCTAGGTACAACTCGAGCCCTCAGAGTAAACCCCCAGCCCAAATTAGTTTTTCAGTAGTTTGCTAATGAAGTCCTATTGAATAAATAAGCTCTTAAAGTTTAAGCTGATAACAATAATGACTTTGCTTCTATTTATGAATAAATATTTTTACATACTAGCTGTGTACTGGTGCTAGCTGTGGCTGAGTGTGGACTACTTTAGTCTTTCAGAGTGAGAAAATCACTGATGTGGCATTTTAGCAGTCTATAAAGCACCTGTGCAGTTATACCACAGAAACATTTGGACTTTCTGATATGCACATTTTAATAGTCTTAGCTTCAGCATATTTACTCCTGATTCTTTCTGTACTAGCTACTTCAGCTATCTTCGTGCTATTAAAGCCATCAATTGAGTAGCAGGAAGATCTAATTTGTTCAAGTAGCTAATTGAGAGTGCTTGTTTTCTAATGTTAACACACTAAAAATCTCTAGTCGTACCCAGCACCTATTACTATAAACAGTTTTTGTATAGATAATAAAATCTTTTAATACATATACTAACATTTTGGTTACAAAATATTTACACTTTTCGAAGGCAACATGAGATACCGGAGATATGGGAAATCATTCTAAAGAAAGACTTACAAGCATTTGGTGTCCCAGTAGAACTGCCTATGACACGCCCACACACACGATTGTATTCTCCACCACCAACAGGAAATACGACAGATGTGCTACATCTATAAGATGAACATCCTTCCTCTGTAGAATTAAAATGCCCAGGGCTCAGGACAGCTTTCATTCACACTAACATTTAAATCTACCACTTTCCTCCAGTTGTCGACACTCTCTCCACATATCAAGTGCAAGTCACGATTAACATTGCTTTCCTTATTGCGGTCAGTGAAAGAAAGATTTTGAGGAATCATTAGATGTTCTTGTGAAATCAATACTGTCAGGTGATTGCAAAAATCTGACACCTGCATAATATACTGCAGCTATGAGGAAAACTATTGCTGTTATTATAAATAGGGCAATGACAATCATAATTGTTTTTTGCTTCTGAATTTTAGAATTTTTAAAAGAATTTTTAGTTGTAAATTGTTCCTCAGAAATGCACAAGTCTGAATTATGACTTTTATCAGAATCTTTCTTGTATACAAAGTTTGTGTCATCAAAGATGGTGTTTGATGGAGCGATGACCGAGTAGCTCTCCAGTAGCTGTATTCATGGACTTGCCTCCAATTTCATGTAACTCATGATCACTAGAAGTCTTTTTCTTGGATTTGTCAACAACAGAATACAACTTACTTTTATTCAATTTGATGCTGCTTGTGATTTGTAATGATGAAAACAATTCAGTTAAAACTAGTTACTGGCAATCTCCACCTGTTGTTTATGGTAACTGCATGCTATAGCTATGCTTATAAACTTTATGGTGGTTTTTTTTTTTCTTTTCAAGAAAGCATCATGAAACTATATTGAATTAACTAAGCTGAAGTTGTAGCTTGTAAATATGCCCAAATACTTCATTATACATAAATTTGTTGCTTTTATTAGTGAGTGGGTTATTGGAGCAGCCTGACACTTACTGCACACAACGGTGTTAGGTAGCTACTTCCACAAACTCCCAACTCCATGTGTCCAAACTCCTCTAATTTGATCCCTTCACTAGTTGTAGTGTTGTTTTTTCAAGCCAGAGTTTTAGTATTTATAGATTGGGAATTAGTACTTTTAAATTTTGTGTTTATTTGAAAACAACAACAACAACAACAACTAAAAACTAGACACAATATAGCTAGTACGGTTTTTTTTAAGTAATAGCTAGTTCATATAGTAGTTGGTATTTTTAAATTAATATCTTTTCATATAGCTAATTATAAAATTAATAGCACTTCGTTATAGCTATGTAATTTTTGCAAAGCAAGCATGTACTTTGTAATCAGAGGAAGCTACTTCAAGGATTGGACTCTATGACATTAGAATTTCTTTGAACACGTGCTATAAAGTGCCAGTGGTTGATGTGATCATTATGTACCTCCATTAACAGTTCGTCTTTCTTCTTTCACCTTTAAGCTACTCCAATATTACTAATTGAATATGAAAGGGTAAGAACATCTAAATTGAGTTTCTACATATATACAGAATATGGAGATACAATGCAATAGCACTGAAAACTGTAGTAGTCAGGATTAATAGCATGAGCGGTGTGGGAAATTTTTACGAGGTGAAACCAAGCGAAATTTCTTGCTGAAGAAGTAATATCCCATTCTGATTCTGCCATTGTTCATGTTTTCCTGTTTGAAGAAGTAATATCCCATTCTGATTCTGCCATTATTCATGCTTTCCTTCTTGTTGCTAAATAACATTGCGCAGGATTTCACTGCTTTAGTACAAACTTATAAAGCCAGGGGTAATGCTGGTTGTTCCTCAAGTGTCCATTATTCAGAGGTTCCACTGTAATTGTAATAGTATTGTTGATAATTTTGTTGATTGTAATGATATACTTTTGTTGTTTTATGTGGTAGATAATACCTAGTTAATTTTTTTTTGCTGGTTGTCTTATTTGTCATTATCCTAAATTGGGAAATCATTTCGAATATTTTTACATGTGACTTTAAATGAAAGATATCTTGCAACTACAATTCACGCACTAGCTAAATACATTTCACATACTAGCAGAGTACATCCATTATGTGATAATGATGGGTTACCTTTGAATGGTCAGAAAAGTTTTACTACAACTATTATTGAGAAAAGGTATGAAAAAGCTAACCTCTGGTAGTGTTGAATGCTCTTCCCTCATCATGGATACCAGAATTTTGCATTCTAGAGGGCATGTACACATTTCCAATAGGAACACATAAAACTTTCCGTGACTATGGTAATTTTTTGTTTGTTCGATTTATTGTACCTAAGAGGTTCCAAAGAGGTTCATGTGATATTTGACAATTCCAGGAATTACCTTCATTCACCCAAACAATTTGAAAGAATTAGACGTGATGACTCAGTCACTGTGAATTCAAACCACCAATGTTCAGATTCCTTTGAAGTGGAGGGAAAATGTCATAAACTGCCGAAATTGCAAGAGAAAACTGGTACTATTTTTGACACAGTATTTTCTGGAGACCTCACAAACAAAAATGAAATCTTGACAAATACTCCTGATTGCTAGAGGATTTTCTGGTAGTATTGCCGACACTGCATGGGCTATCACCAGTAACCAACCCCCATATCCTAACCCCCAATACACATGTAACTGTAAGGAAACAGACACGAGGATGTAGTTACATGTTAAACAAGCAGAGCACTCAAATATACTCATCATGTCACCAGACACAGACAGCTACCAAATTTTACAGTATATACAGTATGTTATTGTTTCACGTTGAGTGTTTTGTACCACATAACCCAAACACACTATGTGACAAGTTATTTTTCTGGTTTTGTTATATGCGAATGTGAATAGCCCAACAAGTGACATAGCTAGAGGCTATCATTTAAACTGATCAGCCTGAGAACAACGAAATCATTTTTGTTGAATTGTTACAGCTCTATGTGAGTCAGTTTTTTTGTATGTAATGTGATCAAACGCAGAAAATATGGGAGCCATTAATTTATTACTGGCATTCCTCAAATCCCAATTCCCATTTCTGATTGCCATCCCAAGCAGTCCTTCAGTATAAACTGAGACCAAAATTTCCAAGTTAAGTTAGTTTCAGACATTTCATTCAAAAATACAAGAAACTCCTCTTTAAAGGTTAATTGATCTAAGAATGATTGTAGATCATTTAAAGCTTCATTACTGATACATTCCCTTTGTAAGACAATCTCCTAGCTTTGGCAATAATTTCCTCATTATAAAAATCTGGGTATTCGTCATTTTCATGACACTGAAAATACTTGCTGATCATGACCTGATAAATTGACTCCCAAGCTTCCAGTAAAAATCGGTGTGTTCTTTTGAATTGCCCACAGGTTTGAATAGCAGCTACTGGGTAACCAGCCACTTGTGCTAGCTCTTTTAAACCTGCTTCAAAATATGGCTTCACCAGAGCAATTTGGTAATTCTTTAGCAGATGCCAATCACCTAACATGGGAATCAAATAGGAATACTCAACCCCGTACTCAAATTTGACAGACTGTAGCACCTCATAGAGCTTAGCATCACCTTCAACTAAAAGATGTTTCATTCCTTTTCTTTTGATAAAGCGGGTATGCAAGTCATTGCGAACAAATATCACTGTATCTTTATGATCTGCTATTGCATCTAGCACTTGCAAAAAAACAACTTCAGATTTTTCTGGTTGAGGCTGAAATGATTGCCGCAGAATCAAAAATTGATGGAGATCTAAGAGGACCACTGATTTATCACGTTTACCAATTTTACTAAACACATGCTTTGTTAGTTGATACATGCACAGAGTATGTAGTAGATCCTCCAGTGATTTCATTTCACAAGGAGACATTTCAAAAGAACTCACATCCAGATGTCCCCAAGCTGACAGAGGTGCACTCCTGGTATTAGTACTGTCATTTTCTATTTGTGTAAAAATACTGCGATTCGTGCATGCACTTTCGACTCCAGACCGTGCTCTTCTCTGAATTTTAGGTATTGGTGGTTGACATAATTTGTTTGGGGAAGAATAAGGTGATAGCTGGCTTCTCTTTGCTTTCCTTCTGAAAACCTGTTGCACTATAAATTTGTTTTGTCTTTCAGACAAATGACAGGACCGACACTGGAAGGAGCAATTGAAGGAAGATAACTTGCCAAGTTGTCCAGCTCACCAGCACAAGATGAGGGAGTGACCACTGAAAGAGAACCTGTCGAGTTCTCCAGCTCACCAGCACAAGAGGGAGCGACCACTGAAAGAGAACCTGTCGAGTTATCCAGCTCACCAGCACAAGAGGGAGCGACCACTGAAAGAGAACATGTCGAGTTATCCAACTCACCAGCACAAGAGGGAGCAGTTGAATATCCAGCAGTACCGCGGGATTGACCTAGCAATGGTAAGTTTGGCTGAGGTTGCACAATTTAAACTGTTGTTCCATGGGCCTTTATGGTCCCTCAAACTTGCTTGTTGCTGAATGACTCTAGACAGTGTGTCAAGTGATGAGCACATGCCTAGTCTATTTAAATATCGAATTAATTTAGTCGATCCCCCACAGCTGTCAATCAAGTCAGTTATTAGACAGTGTAGTGGCAGGTAGCACCTGTCATCTATGCAGTACATAAGCATAGACATGCAAGAAAACTGCCGTAGCTTCTGTACGCAGTGTGTATGTGAGGTTGTGTCACATACTCTTGAAAGTCCCCTACATTCTGAAAAGATAGAGTTAATTTGCATATGAAGTTCCATATAGTAGGATCTGTGTGATTAACAAATTCCTCTATATTTAGCTGATCAAACTCAAAAGGAACTACCTTGTCTTCCTGCAAATACTTCCGTATTGCAGTCTGTAAACTTGTGTTTATGTGTTCAGCTACTTGATCAATGACTGTACTGTTTATGCATACTTGCTTGGCATCAGGAATTGTTGGTAGGCCATTAACTTTGTCAGTGCGTTGTATTTGTTTTTTGTTAAAGCCTTGCTAAGTGCAAGAAGGAGATCACCATTACTTCTTTGTAAAATGGTACCATGCTTCCTGATCTTACACGCACAACTAAGATGGTGGCCCAATGAAATTTTAATATGGCTCAAAAGCCATCTAGAGGTAACAGAAATATTGATAGTGTCATTATTAATTTTGTTTGTAGTGGCCAGGTCATGTGCAGTTGTATTGAAAAAATCATGGGCCGTAGTTAGAAGCAAGCTTTCTCCTTGTAGCAACAATTCTGCTACAAAAATATACAAGTTTTGTGAATTGCAGTGTCAATGACATCATTGATGCACTTTACTGATTTTTGTTGGTTGTTCATAGAAGTGATCAACTGGGACAGGTGAGTGTCTGAACTAAACAGGTCGTTATCTTTAAGAATTTCAAGTTGGCACTTACATGAAAAGCACACTTTGTTATTGCTTGAAATAGTTCCCTCAAACCCAGTATGCTCAAGAAGATAAGGAAGGATTCTCTGAGTTGGCTCTCATGGTACAGACTCTACAAGCTACAAGTTATAATGGCAACTTCATCTGGAAGATACCAAAGGTTCAATGTCGAAGACACGAGGCCAAGATAGGCAAGACTATTTCCCTGTACTCTGCTCCCTTCTACACTAGCAGGCAGGGCTACAAGGCATGTCTGAGATTGTACATGAATGGAGATGGCTGCGGCAAGAACACTCACTTGTCCTTCTTTGTGACCATCATGAAAGGAGAGTACGATGCTCTTCTGCAGTGGCCCTTCAGACACACAGTGACTCTGACACTGTTAGACCAAGATGGAGTCAAGAACATATCTCAGGCCTTCCAACCAGAACCTACTTCATCATCCTTCCAGAGGCCCAGGAATGAGATGAACATAGCCTCAGGCTGTCCAATGTTTGCTCCACTCTCAATCCTAAACAACTCCTCTTATGTGAAGGAAGACACAATGTTTCTGAAATGTGAGATTGAAGTCGCATCTTCAAGAAATTGAGATTTGTTGCAGACAGTCATTAATTGAAACACATTTATATTTATCATGTTCAGATATTTCATGGCAAACAAAAATTTCAAAGATTAATTTGTGCTTCATAAACCAAAATATTATTATTTTTGTGTCCTACCTCTTATTGAAAAAGTCATCATATTCCTAATTTCAATTATTATGTTTTGGATTGTGAGTATGACAAAATAGTGAGAATGAATGAATCATTACCAAGTGACACAGCCTTTAACCTTAGTTCTTAACTAAAATACATTCACAGCTTCATTCTTGCGCTGTAATTCTATGCTATTCTGTAGTTATCTAAACAGCAATGTAACCCTGAAGGCTGAGCGCTATTCCTGTGCACAAATAATGTTTTTGATGGAGTGGGGGTCATTCCCCAAGTTCGCACACTTGATGCCTGTGTGACTACAGCAGCTACGAGCCATCACGAGTCTTGGGTTTCCATTAACCAAAGCGCAGGCCTGTGGATAGTTATTTTAAGATTTATTATTATGACGTCATAATAACGTCATAATTCTAGAACATTCTCTCCACCCCATTGTGCCCGTCATATCCTGAAGCCACTGTGTGTATATAAGGAGGAGGGTTATCTCAATTACTTAGAATTGGTGGTGGTTCGAAGTGAAGATGTATAGCGAGTTCAAATGTGCTGTTTGCGGGGATTATTTATTAGATGGTGCGCGTCAGTGTAGTTGCGGCGATAGGATCTGCACCTCCTGTTTCACATTGATCTCCTCTACAGGGTAAGTTCGAAGCCAGTTGTTGTGAGTTAAACTAACTTCGCTGTTACCTTACAGAGAATCCCTTCTAATAAAAGAATGAAATAATAGTAGAATTGAAAATGAAATAATGGTTAATATTTGAAGTAACCTGATCTAGTTACACCAAAAAAAAAAGTTAGCTATGATGAAAATAATTTTTGTGAGCATATGAATGTGAAATCACTTTATAATATACTAGTATATACCGGTATGTATATACATATTTATAATAATGTATATGTATATTACTAGTGATGTGCTTGAGCACAAATGGCGAGCGAGTCTAAAGACTATACTATTTTTATATGAATGATTTTGACTTCTAAGACTGAAGCTACTGAAAATAAGGTCCAGTTTTTTTAATTTCGCATACACGGTTAAGGGATTTCAGTGCTATAGTAACAACTCTCTGCAACTGCTTGAATTGAAGGAAAGCAACAACAAAACAAAACACGTTATTTAAGTTTTCTTTGTGATATTCTTTAGCTTATAAGTAGTGGTTGTAGCACACAATACTTTGACACAACTGGACATGCACCTACACGGACTTACCTTCGCGGAAGTCTAGTGGACATTGTATTTTCATGTAAATAATGTTGGGCACGGCTTATAACAATGGCAAAGAGCGCATTGACTTAGCTAAGAAATGAAAGTCCCTTAAGTTTTCAAGTTTTAACTGCAACCGCAAAAGAATTCAAAACGGTAAGCAATTCAATTTCTAGGGTGATACGGGTACTGATCGATAAACCAGAGGATTCTGTTTAGTGCAATTTGGGACGGGGTCGACCACATAACTAACACAAAAACGCGAGGGTCAAAGTACAAAATGACATACGTACGTGTCCATACATATATACAAATAAATAAACAAACATCTCCGATTTTCAATTGTGTTACCACTGTAAGTGTCTCACTCGCTACGCTCGCTCGCCAATTACTTCTGAGGTTCTAATGACAATGTGTTTGCCTTTTTATTTTTATTTTTTTATTTTTATTTTTTTTATTGTATGTTTTCTATTGCTTTTTTAATACTTAAATAGCAACCATTATTATTAATATTTTTTATGCAGTGGCTCCCTTACAAGTGGTATTTCCAACTCATCTATGTGGCATATAGATGGCTGATAACCTTTTACTTCTTTGGGTGGCTGGTATACAGTGGAGTATTTTGGGATAGTCCTACATATTTCATATTCCTCACCAACTGGTGCTTCCTGGCATTCAACACTTACCTCATTATTGCAGCTTTATCAGTCACTACAAAGCTTATTTCTGTACATTTTGTATGCAAGCCTGAAGGAGAATCTATTTCCCGCAAGTATGAAGTTCGATTTGAAGCGCCCAAGGGGTGCTGTGGGTACTTGGATAACAACTTGAGCTGGTACCAAGTTGTTCATTGGGTATCCTACCTTCTTGGAAACGAGTTGGCGGTTATCGTGTGTCTACTTTACTGGATACTTCTCTATGATTCAGAAATGCCACTTGATGGGGTCAATGTCAACACCCACCTTGTGAATGGCATCATTGCACTAGCCGACCTCTGGATATGTGGCATTCCTATTTATACGCTGCATGTAGTGCATGTGATGCTATTTGCAGCCGTGTACGTCATCTTTACTGGAATCTACTTTGGTGCGTCTACCGGCCGCCGCTATGTTTATAACGTCTTGGACTACGATAATAACACTGGATTGGCAGTGGCCCTGGCATTCTTGTCTGTGTTTGTTATTGTGCCAGTGATCCACTTTGTTGTGATTTATCCACTTTCCAAGCTAAAAGAATATATTTTATATCGACTCTTTAAAGGGCAAGAAACAGCAGATACGAGAAGACCGAGTGAAGACAATGATTATAACTTAACGGAAGTTCCAAAGAACAACTAAATACCATTCAGTTTTACATTTTGCTATATATATATAATTTTTTTATTTCTAGTCATTCAATAATAGTAAGACTGTTTGTGCTTAGTTTTGCCAAGCTCATCATATGTTTTGTAAAAATAATAGTTCTATAATAGCATGTACAGTTCAAATGATTACAAATGAAGCACAATGGTTTGATTAGATAGTTTTCATTTACATGCCATGGGATTGTGTTGGTGCTGTCACCCTGGTGAGCTCTACCTCATCCATATTCTCTTCAACTGGAATAATTTTTTTCTTCATCCTTTGTATAATCCAAGTTCTTCCCAAGAAAACTCCATAGAGAATACCTTGGATTAAAGGAACGAGCAAGATTGCTACTAATACTCCTAAGATCACTGCAGACCCTGCGCGATTCTGGTAATCCAAAACTGGATATATATTTTCTCCACTAGACAGCGAATAAACACCAGCAAAAGTAGAGTATGTAATGCCGAAACCCATTAAGTATATAACGTGCACTAAATTGACCGGTAACCCGCTAACGAACACATCTACCACAGCCAAGATGCCGTTGATTAGGTGATGGTTTGCACTCACGCCTGAAACATCTCCACCACGATATAGCATAGACCAAAATAGAACCACCACACAGATGGCTGCACCATTTCCCAAGGAAAATAACATCCAGTGAATCATTTGGTACCACTCTAGGGAATTATTAGCATAGTCGAAGTACCCCACTGGAACATCTGGAGAGCAGGGTTGTTGAGTACTATAGAAGTGATTCCCAGGAATTCTTTTAATCCAATGATAATGTATATATTTCATAGTCGTCGATATAGCTGCTATTAACAAGTACAGATTAAAGGCCAGAAAAGACCAGTTGGTCAAGTAAATAAAAAATGTGACATCATCCTTTTGTCCTGATATAACTAGCCATATGAAAAAATACAAAACTAGCAGCCATCGATATACAATGTAGACCAGCTGATGATACCGCTTGAAAGGCAACCACTACAGATACAAACAATATTGTGAATAAAATACACCTATAAGTAATTATCGTACTGTATGAGACACACTTTTTACAAGTGGGTAAGTGATCCATGCTATACTATATATAATAATATATATATATATATATATATATATATATATACATGTATATACATTATATATATATCCCTTGGCTCAAAATCATAAAAGCAGTGATTTTTAATCTCTGTTTACATAAATTAGCTAATGCCCCCCCCCCCCCCCCCCCCCCCCCCCCCCCCCCCCGCCTGTGCATGTTGTCGAAAGGAAGAAACCGAGACAAAAAACAGTAATAAGAGT
>WLWI01003006.1_pt1 | contig 14509 bp, 8 predicted proteins | sample 6701501 | NCBI WGS metagenome assembly WLWI01 (sample SAMN12718690, study PRJNA515312) | sponge metagenome | isolation source: marine sponge | host: Mycale hentscheli | place: New Zealand: South Island, Marlborough, Capsize Point | collected 2014-11-01
TTCCGACTTTTTCCCCTTTTTTTTTTTTTTTTTTATTTTCTTCCCCCCCCCCCCCCTCCCCCCCATGCTTGCCACCTAGTCTCGCAAGCCAGACCCTTTACCAGACGCTACGCGTAGCGTCTGGTAAAGGGTCTGGCTTGCGAGACTACTTGCCACCAATGCCGCACCCGACGTGCCACACCCCCGACGTGTCCCGATTGTTGTTTTGTTGCTAGGGAGACCAGTGGAAAACAATTGGGGGCGGCGGTTCATAGTGTTGTATGAACTGAGGTCTGAGTGGTTGAACAATTCGCATCAAGTAAATAAAACTGTTTACCAAGGTTTTGGTGGCATGTCTGAAGTAAATAAGGAGCTCCGTGTGTTACAGTCTCAACGAGGTAAGCTGACATCAGCGTTGGAGAACATAAATTTAGCAACGTTTTCCGAGGAACTATGCAAGTTTAGCATCATCGAAAATCAATCCTTGAGTGACTTTATCAGTTTAGATGAAAGAGTGGAGTCTACCACAAAAGTAAGATACTTGTTGCAACTAGTCTGTGATAAGGTGCGTCACAGTAAGTGGCTGTTTGACAATGTATTGATAATTCTAAAAGGGTTTAGGGAATTGATACCTGTGGGGGAGCACATGGATAAGGTGTACAAGGCCAAAGAGCCAATACAAGTTCAGTTATCTGACAGGATACTCACAAAACAAGATATTCCTGTTCTTATGAATGAACTAGCAAGTGTAGCCTACAAATGGGAAGATATAGGTATTGCACTGTATGTTCCCATGGTCAAACTTAATGATATTTCTGATAAAAAATCTTCCACAACAAAACTCCATGGAGTTCTTAATGTATGGATTGTAGAGGGTACTATTTTAAAACCAGTTACTCTTACAAAATTTAAAGAAATATTGAAAGGCCCTACAGTAGAACTGCCAGCTATTGCTGATACATTTTGTTTTATAAAGCCTTTACCCTCTTCCAACAGGCTTTGTTTAGACATAACTCCTAATTTTCATGAAAGAGTTTTAAGTCAGTCCTTAGACACTGTTGTAAGCTATGGCAAGTCCACTCTCCTTGAAGTTCAGGTTCATTCCAATGAACCAGTAACTTATCAGTGGACTAAAGATGGCCAGCCATTATCTGAAGGCACCTCTTATCAAGGTACATCTTCCAGTATACTTCTAGTAAACCACAGGAATATGGCCAGTCAGCATATAGAAGGAAGCTATGTGTGTAAGGTAGAGGGTATTAGGAGGTCAAGGGAGATATCAGTATCAATAGAGTATCCTGGTAGAATTCAGAGTCTCTTAGACAATTACTTTTTTCTCTGGGAAGTTCCGAAAGATACATGGTCTCCAGTAGAAACAAAATCCTTTGTAGAACTTGCACTTATAAAAAGAGAATCAGATATCTTGAAGGAGTACGATTATTCAGTGCGAGGAGACATGGACGATATTTTAAGGAAGAAAGAAAAAATTAGTTATGAAGATTGTTTTGGCAAGTATAGAAGTAGAGCTTTACTAGTAGTTGAAGGTCGTCCAGGTGTCGGGAAGACTACTCTAGCTCAAAAAGTCACTAGAGACTGGAGTACAGGGGGAAATGTTTTAGTAGGAGCAGACCTTGTATTTCTTGTCTCTCTCAGAATCTTAAATGCAGATAGCAATTTATCAGAGCTGTTGGAAGATTTTTGTGATACTGTAGATGAAGATTTGATGAAATGCTTAGAATCTCAACGTGGTAACAAAAGTTGCTTTTTATTAGATGGACTAGATGAATATCAGTATTCCAACAGTAAAAAAAATATATTTAACTTACTTAACAAAAAGCTCTCACAAGCAATGGTCATTGTATTTTCTCGACCGATTGGCTGTAAAAAATTAAAAAATAGTGGCGACAAGAGAATAGAAATTCTTGGTTTTAATTGCAATCAGATATATCATTACATTGAAACATATTTTCTGAAACAACCTGAAATGGCAGACCATCTTAAGAAATATCTAGACCTCCACATTAATGTGCTACACATGTGTTATCTTCCTGTTCATGCAGCTATGATATGTTATATATACACTCAATGTAAAGATAATAACATACCAAACACAGAAACTGAGATTTATGAACGTTTCACATTACTGATGATTATACGCGATATGATGCGAGATAAGAATTCAGATACTCCTATTTCTCTACAACACGATATACGCGATATGATGCGAGATGAGAATTCAGATATTCCTACTTCTCTACAGAATTTAAACAAAAAATATCAAGATTACTTTGAGAAGATATGTGAACTAGCATTTAATAAGACCGTAAATTCTGAACAAATTTTTAAATTTGATGGTCCTTCTCTTGGTCTAGTAACTGTAGATTCAGCAGCTAAGCATTACAAAATGCAAGATTTCTATACTTTTCTGCATCTGACATTCCAAGAGTATCTAGCAGCATATCACTTATTTAGTCAGCCTGAAGACCAGCAACTCAATATCATAGACCAGCATAAAGACAATGCGGCAATGCTAGTAGTGTGGAAATTTTATTGCGGTCTGATGGGGCAACAAACTCAAATACTTCACAAGCAAATCTGCAAAATTTTTAGCTCTAAGCATGCAGATACTTTATATAGAGTCCACTGTGCATTTGAATCTCAGCAATCTGTAGTTTGTGATGCTGTAACGGATTGTAGAGAGCAGCAAAGTAGTCTTTCTTTTAAAAAGAAATTTTTTACACGAAGTGACTGCAATGCCATTAGCTATGTTATCTCGGAAGCAACTCATCCAACACTAGCACTAGAATTTTATTCTTGTAGACTGCAGAAAGATGGAATAGAACATTTAGTTAAAACTAGTAATCACAGATTACAAGAAGTAACAACTTTGTTATATCATTCAGCTACTTTAACTATAGATCAGTTTCCTATTCTTAACTATCTTTTGAAAAGAATGCAATTATTAGAAGTACTAGATTTGTCAAAAACAACATTATCTCCAAATGCTGTTAATAAACTTACTGTAAATGTTATACTGCCTAAATTAAAGTGCTTAAGAATACAACTACCATTCCTACCCAATAAAAATTTTGGCAAGACTTTGGATGTTTTAAGTTCAAGAATTAAGCCAGAAAGTATTCAATTTTACATGAAAAACGAGAGGTCAAAAGAAGGCTATTTTAGAAATGTTTTGAAACATTATTTTAATTCTAGTGATATTGTATGCTTAAATTCAGATAAAACTGAATTAGTAGATTGGTCAAACTTAGAAATAGAAAAAACTTTAATTTTCTCTTTTTTTTCAAATTGCACTGCTTTTAATTTTGTTAACTGTAGCATTGAAGATGACATGATTACAACACTCACTGAAGGTCTTAAGGAATGTAATTCAGTAGAGAAACTTGTGTTAGATTTCAATAGAATATCTGGTGAAGGAGCCACAGCATTAGTTCCCATCATTTCTAATCTGAAGCACTTGTCTATGAAATGTAACTTTATTGACGACAGAGGAGCCAAGTCATTAGCCAGTGGTCTACAGGGAAATACTGACTTAGTCCACTTAGATCTAGAATGTAATAGCTTTGGAGATGAAGGAGCCATAGCTATAGCCAGTGCTGTAAGGCATTTGGATATCAGTCTTTACCTTTGGAATGCTAGCATTACAGAAGAAGGAGCTACTTCTGTTTTAGGCTATGTCAGTTCTACTAATGTATACTCTCCACAGATGTGTGACTTCAAGGGAGCCAATACTAAAGATCCAGAGTGCTTATCTAAGGCACTTCAATGTTGCACTTCTCATACATGCATCAAACTTTTTTTTGGTTATCTAAGACCGGATTGTGCAAAACATTTAAGAAACTTGAAAAATTTGAAAGAAATTGACATAAGATCAAAGAACATTCCTATAGAAATATTTGACGTATTTAAGTCTTTCACTTTCTTACAATCACTGGGAATTAGTAAAAACAACATTCGCTCTGAGGGTGCATTAGCACTAGCTGATTGTCTCAAATCTTGCATTAAGTTGCAAACACTGGAAATTAGTAAAACTAATATTGGTTCAGAGGGTGCATTAGCACTAGCTGATAGTCTCAAATCTTGCACTAACTTACAAACACTGGATATTAGTGAGAACAGTATTGGTCCGGAGGGTGCAGCAGCACTAGCTGATGGTCTCAAGTCTTGTACTAACTTACAAACACTGGATATTAGTGAGAACAGTATTGGTCGGGAGGGTGCAGCAGCACTAGCTGATGGCCTCCAATTTTGCACTAACTTAGAAGTACTTGATATTAGCGAGAACGATATTGGTTCAGAAGGTGCAGTAGCATTAGCTGATGGTCTCAGGTTTTGCATAAACTTAAAATCATTGGAATTTATGAAGAATAGTATTGATTCAAAGGGTGCAATAGGACTAGGTGACCATCTCAAATTTTGGGCGAACTTACAAACACTGGATATTAGTTGGAACAGTGTTTGCTCAAAAGGTGCAGAGCCTCTATTTAATGGCCTTAAGTCTTGCACTAACTTAAAAACATTGGATATTAGTTTTAACAAAATTTATTCAAAGGGAGCAGTAGTCCTTGCTCTTGGCCTCAAGTCTTGTACTAACTTACAAACACTGGATATTAGTAGGAACAGCATTGGTTCAGAGGGTGCAGTAGCACTAGCTGATGGTCTCAAGTCTTGTACTAACTTACAAATACTGAATATTTGTTGGAACAGTATTGGTTCAGAGGGTGCAGTAGTACTAGCTGATGGTCTCAAGTCTTGTACTAACTTACAAACACTGGATATTAGTAGAAACAGTATTGGTTCAGAGGGTGCAGTAGCACTAGCTGATGGTCTCAAGTCTTGCACTAACTTACAAACACTGGATTTAAGTTTTAACAGTATTGGTTCAGGAGGCACAGTAGCACTAGCTGATGGTCTCAAGTCTTGGACCAACTTGCAAAGACTGAATATTAGTGGGAACGGTATTGGTTTAGAGGGTACAGTAGCTCTAGCTGATGGTGTCAAGTCTTGCACTAACTTTCAAGTACTAGATATTAGAGGGAACAGTATTGGTTCAGAGGGCCAGTACTGATGTATAAAATCATATACTAACTTAAAATTCAAATTACGATCTAGAACATCGATTCCAAAATTTGGTCTATTTCTCTAGAGCTAGCAACAGTAATATAATTTGTGAAGAGCACTTTAGCATGATAGTTAAGTATTGTAATATATACAAAGTCTTCAACTAAGTATATGAATAGTATTATTTTAGTAGAAGCAGAAAGCTCTATCAAAGTCTCCAATTCATCATCCATTATATTGTCATGGAAGCAGCAGATCTAGCCCACGTTCTACTTTTAATATCAACTCTTAGATTTCGAATTGTTCTTTCAAATTATACTATGCTATATTATCTAACTAATATTGTGTGGAAGAACAAGATATTGATAGAGCAGGTGTTTGACATGTTCATCATGATATAACTATTGGAAATCACTACATATATGGAAATTGTTTATTTCTGTTCAGGTCCTAGACCTTCACATAGCCACAGCCAACAAGTTAACGAGCCCCTCCCATCTATGACTTCTGCATTACACAAACCGTCCTCCATTATCACCTATACGAACTCCAATACACTCCCAAGCATCATTCAATTATACAGTTAGACATTCACCATCTATTGTTCGTTCCCACTCCATTCTAAACTTACCTCGTACAAACCCACTGTTTACTTTGGTAGTCACTTCCTTTATATACTCTTGCAATAGTTAGTATTATTACAGTTGTGATTGTCAAAGAGCTGTCTTCTTTCTCTCCTGGCTGTCCTTGTGCAGTGTTCTAGTGCAAGATCTCTGCTCCCTCGCTAGTAGAGATCTCCGTCTTACTAATTAGTTCAGTTAACGTTCTAGTCATTGTGGTAGCTAGTCAGTCGTATTATGTCTAGATAGACTGACCTTTAGTAGTGACAGAAGTGTTGTCTGGTGCATCCTTAGTTCTTAGGTGATAAGGCCTTAGAATTGAGTATAGTGCGTTAGATAACTGGGTCCTTTGATTGTAGCTTGATTAATCCTTTTTGTCCTGGGCGCCTTACACCCGCTCATTGTTTATGGTCCTTTGAGCCAGATACCCAGCCAGTGACTTTAACTCGAATAATAATATTGATTTGGAATACTCCTTAATTGTGATATTCTACTTGAGAATACTCTTCTATTATGAACTACAATCTCTCAGTTTATACAATTTATTCTCAGTTTATAGTTTATTATAACTCATCAAGAAAATCTCGAAATAATCATGCCTCTCTCTGTTGATGACGAAGTTAATAGAAGCTATCAATAGGCTCCATTCATGATAAACGAAGCAGTAGGAAAGGGCAAATCACTCATTAGTCTCACAGGCCCAAGCTTTACTGCATGTCCCCACACGAAAGTTGAAAGTTTCAGAGCTACAGAAGAAGTTGGAGGAGGCCAATAGATCTTCCATTCTGTTTGACACTCTTCAAGTGAGATGTGAAATTCTAGCTTCGGGAAGTGTTACAGATTTCAATGTAGCATCAGGATCAGCATTAGGAGATCAAACTCGACAAGAAATTAAAACTGTCATACTCAAGTTGACAGATGGAATAGAAGAGCAGAGTTGTACAAGAAAGGAGCAACTCTGCTTCGTAGAGTATACAATCTCTTGGAGACAGAAGATCTATCTACCTCATTCCTTTCCTCAGAATTTCAGACAAGAGAACCAGATGTTTGTCGGTTTCAAACCAAAGCTGAAAAGTATGAGGAGGATGAAGATCTGTGTGCAGTTAGTCAAAAGCTCACCTTTGCAATCCGCAAAACTATGGAAAAAATCAAGGATATAGAGACTACAAGCTCATTACCTTCAATAGCCATTCCAGCCCCACCTACTTACACTAAGGATAGATTCAAGTTGCAACCACCTACGTTCAATGGACAGCCTCTGGAATGGAGATGCTTTATCAAGTTGTTCAAAGCAATCATAGCCAAAGACCCCTCATTAGATGAAGCAGAAAAGGCTTGTTTGCTTATGAACTCCATGGTCTTACCAGAAGCAAAGAAGTTGGTGAAAAGAGCATGTAGTGGAGACAAACCATTTGAAACAGCAATGGAGGCACTTAGATCAAAATACGAAACATCTAGAGTTATTTACAGAGAGCACCTTTTGGCATTGGTGATTGACAAAGAATTTGGCTACACCAAGAGGGTTCTAAACTTCATAGTTGATCACTGGGAAACTCACCTCAGAGGATTGGAGGAATGTGATGGTTTGGACTACTCAACCATCTTTGCGAACGTTGGTGGCATGAACTTTGAATGACCATCTACAATGACTGAGCTACCCACACTCATCAAGTCAAGAGCCAATTCAGATTCGATAGATGATGAACCAAAATGTGCCACTCAATCAGCAGTCCCACCAAGGAAATACAAACCTAATCCAAGTCGTTCAGATGTCAAGAAAGAAAGTAACTACAAGACGCAGTCGGCCTCAGTTTTGAAGTGTGCAATTTGTAAAGAAGAGGGACACTCTATTTCACGATATGATACTTTTAAGTCATGGGAACAACAGAAGAGATATCAATTTGTTAAAGACCACAAATATTGCTTAAATTGTCTGGGCAATAAGAAAATGATGTTGCAGATTATGTCGTGCTCATCACCACACCTTACTTCACAAGGAGGCGACCACTTCTGACTCTGCTGAAAATAGTCAAGATGCTTCAATGAATTTCATCAGTGAAGAAGAAAAGTCATACTGCTTAACCACAGCGATAGCTATGGTCACACATGGTAATTATCGACAGAATGCTCAAGTGCTGTTGGACAATGGCTCATGCGCGAGTGTCATCACGGAAGACCTGGCCTCTCGCTTGAAAGTGAAAAAGAACCCATGCAATTGCACCCTCAACTTTGGACCATTTCCGCTCAAAAGTAAGTTTATAGCACAAGTCAAGCTCTCTTCTATTCATGACCAAGATGGTCGTGAGAACACTATTGAAGCACATATAATTCCAAGCATTCCAGATGCTCCTCCACCCTCTAATGCCAAAGAAATTTTGGAATTACTATATGTCAAGGGGAAAACACCACTAGCAGATTCTCAGTAGGGTGGAAAAATAGATGTATGTACTCCTCAGTATTCATGACTGTGTGAATGAAGCCCTCCAAAAATTGTGGCAGATAGATCAGGTTCCAATGTCTGACACCACGACATCTCAGTTCCCACAAGCAGCTCAAGTGATAATAGAAGACTTTTACATGGATGACTATTTGTCTGGAGCAGATAGTGTAGAAGCAGAAGTTTGTCGCTACGTCCCTGGTCCCACGTGAGCATGTTCATGCTTGGACTGACTCATCAATTGTTCTGTCGTGGATCAGCAAGTCTCCGAGTTCACTAAAGCCTTATGTAGCCAATCGAGTGACACAGATCCAGGATATAGTTCCAGCATCTCAGTGGTGCCACGTACCAACTTCTGACAACCCTGCGTGAAGCTCTAGTGAACTCATTAACTCTGGTGGCATAGACCTTCTTGGCTAGTGCAGGCACTATCACAATGGCTAGTTCTCTCTACAGAATCACCCATTAATGATCCAGAGTTGAAATCCAGCATTATTTGATTAAGAATTATTGCACTAGCTTACATGATCTCGTATTGAGTTTATATTGAATGGATTGACTAAAGCAGACAATTCACCCAATATCTTGGCAGTAATACTGAGGAATAATGTATCCAGTGAGTTGAACATAATTACTTACTTTAATCTTAGTTTATAATGTAGATGTTGACTGAAATAGATCATAGTTTACACATAAGCTTCAGAAAATTGCATATCCATAGACATTAAAATCTTGTCCGTTACCTTTCTTTTATACATAATAATACATTGATTTAGTCAGCCAGTATGTGATATTTTCAAATACAATGAGAAAAGTAAAAGGCTCTAACAATGTATCATGTATTTAAATTAGTCACTGTACTGAATTACAACTTCATTGTGTATATTTTGATTGCCTATTGCTTCGTGTAGGTTAAAAGACCTCCAATTTCTTGCTCCAATTCCTGGCATGCTTTCTCATGGGAGACTAGATCCTGACAACTTAGTTACGAGCATGAGTAACCAGTGTGATTCTCTAGAAGGACCAGCTGAATGTTGCTCTTGGTAAGTAATTGAATCACTGGCACTAGGCTTCACAACTAGCTTGCTATTACAAAACCATCTCAGACCAAAATAATAATTTATTGACTATTCTCATCAGGCATTAACATAGCTCGAGGAATGTAAACGGTACATGTAAATGCTATCTTCATAAGAGTAGAAGCTGAACAGGATAGAGACACTCACCAGTCTATATTTTCAACGCAAAACTCCACTTCCAGCACTCCGCTAACTTCCCAGCATAAAGCAAAACTTACCGTGGGCAGCAAGAAATTATTTGCTCACGCGATTAAGACGTGACATTAGGGGGTATTACCCACAAAATCTAGTACCTACATGGAGCAGAAAAAGCTTCATGTTATCTCAAATTCATCCCGAAATTTAAAAAAGTAGCCCAATGAAAAATCTTAAATCACCGTTCTGAGTAAGTTCATACCAAAATCCATGGTTAAATGTCAGTAATCTACAAAATCAGAGTGTGACAGACACACAGACAAACTGACAGAATGACTACTATAACCCTCTCGTGCATGTGCGCTGAGGGGTTACTAATTAATTTGATATTTTTACAAGCTTCAATCAGAGTGAACGCAGATGCAACCGAGTTCTAGCACCTCGTCCTTCTTTCCAGCCCTTTTTAGAGGTAAATAAATGAAATGTAACTCACTTCTTCAGCAATGTGGAAAGTCTCAGCTTCAGCTATTTTCATCACAATCTTCCTGGCCAACTGATACAGTGAAGTAATACAAACACCATACACACACAAAAATAATAATAAGGAAACACACCTGAGGGAGTATATATATCCACAAGGTAATAGACACATTCATCAAACTAATAACATATCAGCAATGGGCACTCCCACAAGATTATTGACAACTTTATTTCTAATTAATTAATACCTCCTACAAGAAAGTTTCATATCTTTATATTCTGTCTATTCAGCAGCATTATTCTCAGTGTCAGTTCTAACGAAATAAAAATACCCTTTTTTAAGGTTTCCCTCCACCATAATGTAAAGTAAAAGTAATAAATAATAAAATTAAATAGTATACATACATACATACATACATACATATATATATATATATTCCACCCTAGACATCTTTACAATGTTATTTTTAGGTAAGGACTAATGAAATAACTCAAGATATTTCACTGTTGTTATTTTACAGCTGTATTGTTCAAGCTCATTAGTAGTTATCTCACCACTTTTCCAGGTTTCTACAGCTATCTTCCTCAGTGTAGCCTACCCAACTGGGTTAGAGCAGCTGCTAAAATAACAGCTGGGGGATGGGGAACCCCTATAGCTAACTTTACACCTTGTGAGGAGAGTTAAGGGTGAGTGCATATAGCAATGCGCACCACCTCCCCGTAGATCTGGACGTTAATTTATTCCCCCACCAATACCCTACCATTCGATATATGTACGTGAGCAGAAACAATTGCTCAGTAGCAGCTATTGCAACAATCCATACGGTAGCCCTCGTCTTAGCTCATGCGGCAAAGTGCGCCAGGCTGCCTCTCCTCCTGTAGCCGTTCTCCAGGCTCTGCGCATATGAGCTCGAGCGGATGGATCCAGCAGGCTCGATTTCTGAGGAGCGAAGACTTCCCAAGCTGCACAGCTCTATGACCTTCACGTCGGGCTATCTCTAAGAAACTGCTATCTCTTCTGACTTTCTTGTTATTGTTGCATTGATGTTTGTTTACTCTTCATATAGGCGGGCTCTTTTTAAAACCAATACAAACGAAGAAAAAAAAATTGCTCATGTGCTAGAGTACGAGAAATGGGAGGCGGAATTATTTAATAAGAATTGCGAGTGGAATAGAAGTTCCAAATTTTGTATCAGTTTATCTAATTACAAGAAAGACATTTTTTTTACACCCGGGTAAACCTAACATAATGAACTGCATCACAACAAATTTTCAATACCTTATAAAAAGAAAAAAATGCGTAAAAATCAAATAATAATATTGAAATGAAAAAGAACTCGTTGTCTTGCAGTAGAGTATCGGCTAGGCTGGTAGTGCACTGAATTGCAGAGCTCCAACTTACCACACTGCTCCATAAAAGTGCCACAAAGTTTTATAACCATCCCTATATTTCTTCTGGACTTCGCTCTAAAATTAGTGAGCGGCGCCTTCAGCAGGTACTTTGTCCTTGTGTTGTAGTGGAAAAGCCCCTGTAAGTTAGTAATCATGCATAGCAACCATCAACAAAAATTGTATAGGCGGTGCGCGGCCACCCTTAAGGTCCTAGTACAAACTACAGTAGTGAAGATATCTAGGGTAGAATAAACAACTTATTACACTTATCATAGTGATATGGCAAATATTTCACTCTCAGGCTATATTTTCACTCGGCTCTGGCTCATGAAAATAAATTAGCCTGCTTGCGAAATATTTTGCCATATCACACTCTGACTTATGTAATAAGTATTATATATTATATACATATCCTCAAATAATAAAACTCTATATCCTAGTCTGCTCAATCAAGACAGGAAATTCAAAACACTGAACCAGCTTATTCAGAGTTTAGGTATATCGTTATCATTTCATTGTATGACTCATCATGTCACCATGTGAAACTCATTTCTCTGTGTCTTAAACTGTTTCTCATTCTAATTCAAAGCTTTATATCTATTTTCATCATCCATGTGATAGCCTGTGTCACATTTACCAATTTTAGTAAGTAGCGCTGAGGGTTCGCACCTTTAGTGCTTCATTTACTTTAGCATTCATAACCTGACATAAATGTCCTTTTAATGATATTCATTAGTCATGATTATTGTGCTGCACAGTGGGTGGCGAGTGAGCTGATAGGTGTATAAATAATATGTTTCACATTCTACTACTCCCTGACCATAAATATAGTTGTCTGTTCTCTGCTCATAGCAGTTACACAGGTTGTCCAACACATCACTATATTTGTACCAAGGTCATGTTGTGCTATTGGATGTGTATATTCAATTATATTTTGCATCCTTGTTTTGTAAGCTTATTTTTTAAGCTTTATGTTACAGTAGATCATAAAATACATATTAAAAATTATGTATACAGTACTAGAAATACCCCCGCCACACAGTGGTGCTGTAAATTATGAATACAGTATAAAAGGGTCCATTCTTATTATCCTTTACTACTTGATTTAGTTACATCAGTTTCACTCTCCTGCTCTCTTTCTTCCTGAGTCATATCAGCTTCTGGTACACTCAACCTCTCTTATCCGTTCGTCTAAGTTACGGCTACCAGACACGAACTAAAATTATTGACTGCGTACGGATCGTCAGTGTAGTCGGAAAGCTACCAAATTAAACGAATAAAATCGGGAAAATATTTCGCGCGTGGCACTTCGAGTGTATTCGATCGTAGCGTTGTATGCGGAGATGGAGATCGTAGCGTTGTATGCGGAGATGGAGCTAGGAAATCAACAGTCAGTTAGTGCGTCTACCGCTACTTCTTCTCTCAGAACTCGTTGACCGGTGGCGTTAAAATTCCTGCCTTTCGAAGAGTTTTGAGAAGAACTAGCAGCGATGACCCCAGCTTTTAGGGCTTAATTTTAATTTAATGATTAAGTGCTAGCCTTCATATTCTGAGTGGGAGTGGTGCATTGGTTAATTGTATGACTATGGACATTTATTGCTCCCCAGTTTCCATATCCAGATTCTTAGCCTGAAACTCCAAACTGGCCAGATTTCTTTGCTTAATTTCAGCAGAAGGAAGGAGTCAGTCAACCCAGTTCAAGTAGTTGGAGAGATTTAAAATAAATGTTTTAATATGATAAATATTGCCATCATGGTAACAGCTATCATCTTACATTAAATAGTAATTATAGCTTTACAAAAATAATACATAGTGCAGCTTATAGTACCTAACACATATGTCCATAATGACACACCTACTTTCTGGCCTGATCACTTTGGCGGAGCTGCCCATGAAAAATTGGTGCTATGGTGTACTACCAAATACAGAATTATTTACCAGAGTTTATTTCAGGATTTTTTCTAACAGGGACAAAGGGGCGTATTGACTTGGACTGAAGATGGGGGAGTTACATTTTATGGAGATTACATTTATATAGTGTAGTGTCTGACAAAGTGAAACCAGAAGGGTGTCAAGAAAGTAGAATACACACTGAAGACTACTAAGCACCGCTCCACTCCATGGCGCTTGATGTACTAATTTCTGCAAATTGAGAATGCAGTAGCTTTATATTTATCCATGGTTTCCCTCTCCTGATCCCTTTCTTCCTCAGCCTGTTCATGTCTAGCTACCTGATCAAGTGAAAGTCTTCAGTGAACGATAAATGAACTTCATGTGTATCTTTACCTTATCTAATCATATTCATAATCCTCCATAACCACTTTACCTTATATGTGCTGTGAATTGTCTGCCAAAATTAGTTCATCATAAGTTATACATATAGAAGTAGACAGCATTACCTGTTTGTGGCTTGTTGATGAGTGCGAGATCTACCATACCGGCAAAGCCACCGATTGCTCGCCTCACACTAGCCGCGGGGCATAAACTTGCTTAGCTAGGAGTGGTGACTCTGATCCTTTGACCCCATACCAACCTCCAGCTCAGGGAGTTGCAACCCCTGACCACAGCCATCTCAGGTTTTCTTATTCCTCTCAACTCATAGATTTTTCTCCTTTTCTCTGTCCTTTCTGTGCATTTTATTTCACTTCTTCATTGAAGTGGTTACATCAGTCAGCTTTTTCTCACCTGCTTCTATTATTCTTGACCCTTGCATGCTCCTGCTTATCTGCCTTTCATCTACTGGTGATTTGTAGTGGATTAAGGCTAGCTACTGTAGGTGAAAACTCTTTCCCAACTGACTTCAGCGAATGTAAACACCCTTGAGCAGGTAGAGGACAGGGCAAGACCTAGGGGAACAAAAAAAGAAAAGTAAGGCACTCCAGGATTCCTCAAAGTCCTAGTTTTGGACAGCATAATGGTAAGTGCAAAACTGTCGGGTCCAAACCCGACACGGTACCACACTTCTCTCTCTTTTGTTCCCCTTGTTTTTCTCATTCAGGTAAAGACCAACTCTGCTCAGCTCCTCAGCTCATGAATTATTCATGAACATACACACACCGTCGTCATTGTTTCTGTTGGTCCGGTCTGCTAACAGTGCGCGGATTCGCCACAGTTTCCGGAGACAGCTTATATTACGCTGCCACCAGAATTCAGCAAGAGGCCTGCGACCTCACTTCGAGTCCTTACTTAAAATCACTCAGTAAACTGAACTAAAGTACAACACGTGGCGAGTGGGCTTATGAGACGAGTCCTCTCGCATAGCTGACCAATCACGATGCTACACAAAATATCTGCAGGTGACCTGCGCA
>WLWI01003007.1_pt1 | contig 14507 bp, 10 predicted proteins | sample 6701501 | NCBI WGS metagenome assembly WLWI01 (sample SAMN12718690, study PRJNA515312) | sponge metagenome | isolation source: marine sponge | host: Mycale hentscheli | place: New Zealand: South Island, Marlborough, Capsize Point | collected 2014-11-01
AAAATGGGGAAAAATGAATTAAGTACCATGCCAATAGTCTGATTGTGCTTGCAAAAATTTTCCAAATGGCTTATATGCTAGAGCAAGTCATCCTCCGTCTAAAAAATACTGAATAGAAGCCTGCCTTATTATCCACACCTTTGGAGAAGGACTAAAGTACAGAGATGTTTCTGTCAGGTCCGATGGTCGTCACCAATCACGTGTATAGAGTGATTTAAGCAAGTATACTAAGCCATCTTAACAAATGAGGTGATTTAGAATCAACCTTACCTTTGTTTACAACTGCAGAAGTCACGTTAAGTACTTGCTGTGTAGTGGATAGAGGTAGATTCCAGCTCTCTTCCTTTTTCCCACCAAATACCGCCTAACCGCAAAATTGCCGTGTAACAACGAGGATGGGGTCAGCACTGGTAACGTAATTGGTGCGCAAATTTTTGCCGTTTCCAATCCCGCCTTCGCGTTTTATATCTATGGTGCACTACAGTTTTTAGATGTAATTTCTGTCCTATTTTTCTGTAAAAAGAGTCTGCTCGCTCGCCATGCATTTGCGCTACTCGAGCGCACCACTAGTCATTTCACTATAGGTACACTTGCACCATTAACTCACTATCTCAGAATTTCACTGGAACTTCGTTTCAATCTGGCTCTTTTAAATCTCTTGAACTAATTTCATCTAATACAAAGAAAAGCTCTGTGGTAAAGAATGGTCTCCAACTAGAAAATATTCAAGCTGTACATTCCCAAGGTTAGGCAGCACATGTATTGGCAAGCCTTTCTGTACCCTCTTTGTCCCTTAGCTGCTGTAGACTGGGCATCAGCATAAATTTATGTGATTTCTTTTAAACATTGTCAGTTAATACTTTACCAATTATTACCCAGTAAAAATATATTTTGATTCATTCCTTTTCTCCTTTCAATATATATTGTGAGGGTGTTTCAACTGATACTCTCAAAAATCCCCTGGCTATGCTACTGCACTTTTCCATGCCAAGGTGTTTCATTGTGCTGTTGTGGACAGCATTAAGTTGAGTGTCATGCTCAGCATGATCTTTATCATGAATCAAAAGATCAAACAAAATCTGCAATTCCTGGAAGCCCTTCTATAATTTGGTGTTGAAGTATGACTGGTAAAGGGTTTTCAATGCCACAGTAAGCAGTCACAGTAACTTTTTGTGACTTGAAAAACAAGCGCTCTGTTGGAATTATCTCACATTTTGGAGCCAAAGTTTGAAGAAAAAGTTGCTTAAATGCTGTAGTATTAGAAGAAAGTGGGGTCAAGCCTAAAAATCCGTGTTTTTAGCAGAAAGAGGAACCTCGCTATCTGAATTACCAGTCTCTCTTGACAACAAGTTCTCAGCTACAAAAAGAAAGGCCAGAGTTATTTTGTAATTTTAACTTATATGGAATTAAGTACTTAGCTATTTCAGTTCCCCTCGAGTAGTGGTAGTTTCCTCAGGATTGTTATTAAGGTATTTTGACAGTGGTAACTTCTGTAGAATCCAATTTAAGCCATGCTGATCACCTCAATTACCAGTAACTGGTGAACAAGCTGGCAGCTCTAACAAAAAATAATTCTACCAAGTAATGGTGGCTTCTTCAGTATTATTATTTTGCCATTCTGGCTACCAGTGGCACTTGACAACCAACAAGCGGCAATTTTAGCAGCCCCCACAATGACAAAGTTTTGAAATTATGTTTGGTAAAGGGTTTTAAATGCCATAGTAACCAGTCGCAGTAACTTATTGGGACTTGAGAGACAAGTGTTTCGCAGGAATTATCTCACAATTTGGAGCCCAAGATACAAGTAAGACTTTCTTAATGTTGTAGTATCAGAAGAAAGTGGGATCAAGCCTAAAAAGCCGTGTTTTTAGGAGAAAAATGGCACCCATACGTTTTAGAAGCATACATACCATCCATCCATCATATATAACATATATCTGATTTTCAATTGCCCACTCCTAATAGTATTTCACTCACTTTGCTCCAACAATAATAAATTAAGTGGTATATATATCGTGCGAGCCTGCCTAGTAAGGTAACATAAAACTATGGTATTATTACTATAATTTTAGCTTATTTCATGCAAAACACTATAATAGCAGTTGACCATTAATTTTAGTATATAAAAAAATTACTCTCTTACCTGAGTAATCGTAACTTCTGTAGTATCAAACATAAGCCATTCTGGCTACCTATTTTACAGATTTACATAAGTCAGGCTTTTCTCACTTACTTCTATATTTCTTGACCCTTGCATTCTCATGCAACTCTGCTGTATTTCCACCCATAACTTATGGCGGATTGTAGTTAGATACTGTAAGTGAATACTCTTCCCAGACAGGGCAAGGCCTTGGCAAAAACAAACAAACAAAAGAATATGAGGATACAATAGGTCAATTTATATAACACACAAAATCCATGTTTTTTTTTTTTTTTCATAGGTACAACATGGGTCGTCATCGTTATCCAGCTGCACAATGGGAAAATATCAGTAGAAGACTCTACAAATCAACGTACTGGGAGTCTCGTTGTTCATATATCAATCAACCTGAACGTTTCTCTAACACTCATTATCTATTGATAGCCATCACAATGATCTGGATATTTAGAAGGAAAATAAAAACTCCTTCTACTCTATTCTATGGTACAATCAATCGAAGAAATATAAGCAATACAGTAGAGTTTTTACTGCTGAATTGGTCCAGTTGGAAAAATTCAATAAATATCTTAAAAGAAATTCTTTCCAGAACTACTTCACTAAAACAGAAACTATTATTACTATGTGGAGATGTAGAAGCCAATCCTGGACCCTATAATACAGGTAAATTTTAATAGATATAGACTCTGTCTTTTTATACTATTTCAAAATGAATTATATGTATTTATTAGAATTTTAATGAAGCTATAATTATGCATACATGCACAAATTTGGCAGATTAGACTTAGAGACATGCTGTATATGCACACAATGACAAAAAATGCCCATCATATTGCATTATTCTTAGACTGATAATAATAAGTAAATGTCAATCTTGCAATTATAAACAAACTAGCAAGTACCCTCCACCACACAGTGGTGCTTGATGTATTGCAAAGAGTATGATAGATACTTGATGTTAGTTATAGTGTGTCCAAGTTGAGTTTTCTTGGTAAAAACCATTAATAACTTTTGAACAGAAGTAGCTATGCTTCCGGGATTTCTATACATTCAAAAGCTAGTGTCGAAGTAGTCCAGAATATTCTCTTTAAAAAGTTTAGAGGTGGCGGGAAAGTGCAGTTTCAAAACTCAAGTCTTTGGGAATAAATAAAACCACACGTTTTCATGCTACACGCGGCGGGATTTAGTCACCGGGCCGAACACGTGCGCACTACCTTAGAGACTATTGTAAACAAAAAGCAGTCGTAGTTTGGTCAATCTGTTTCTACCCTTCGACCTGACACTCTGGTTCTTTTTTAGAAGACTACAATGTGAGGTACTTTATAACATGGGTTGTTCGTCCACTCAGATTTTCTTACCAGTTAAATAGGGTCTATTTATTTAGAAACTCAGCTAATACTGTTTGCTGACCAAGATAATAAGATATACAATTCATCATAGACTCTATATGCCACTATTTATGCTTTAGCTTTGGATTACTCCTCATATCTATATAGATACAGTTATCTATGGTTATGGGAATGCTATTTACCACCCTCCAAATTCAACTGCTGCTTGTAGCTACCACAATTTCATGTCATCATAAAATTATAATATGACGTCATTAAATTACATTAATATATTGTGTCAATTTTTTTGTGTATAATTAAAAAAAGAAAAGAAATTTAACAAGTAGATAGAAAATATAGTAAAATCATGAATAAATGATAATGAATGATTCAGTGTGAAGGTCTTAAAGTAGTACTGGAATATGTGTGGCCATAGCTAAAGGTGTAGGTGATGTACTGGATTCTTCACATTACTGTTGAGTACTTCAGAAGTTCGTCACACCAAGAAATCAGACTTACTTGAGGAGGCATTCAGCCGCAGTCCTGCACTTCTTTTCCTCGAAGACTTGTGCTACATTGGTAGGTCCAGATCACCCTCTGCAACCTTCGGCACAACTAGAAGATCATATAAATGATATTGAATACAGCTATGGAAGAAACTGCCATAGCTTCTTTTTCATTTCAACAAGTTAACTTACGGTAATGCGCAACTTAGACCCGCGTCGTTTTTACCCGTGGGCATCGATGTTTCAGCGCGTTTGAGCTACTATTGTTATGTGACCTTAATTGGTTTCCTGTTTTGCCAAGTGCATTCCTCTCATGCCACATTTGTGGTTTCTCCAACTCAACCTGGACATATTTTAGTCTGAATAATCTGCCGGCTGGGGTGGGTCAGTAGTTAAAAAACTTCACTGGTTAAATACAAGTTATACATTGAATACCATAGAACATCAAGAGTCTACCAATACCCCAACATACAATTGATTTTCACGGTATTCAATGTATAACCTATTTATCATGTACGCACATGCTAACTAATTCTTAGTAATAACATTTTGAAACATTTCACTGAATTACCTACCTTCTCATCAAATAATAGCTGAAGATTTTTCATTACTTGGGTTTTTCAACGATGTAGTCTTTATAATGAATCGAGACAGAATTTGAACACTAATGGGGACTCACCACAGACAGGATTGATGCTAACCCAGTTCATGACGGAAGACAAATGGAGGAATTACTAAATTCTGTGTGTTTAAAAGACCATGAACTGGAAATATTTGTTGACCAACAAAAAATTATAATACGAAACAGAATACAATTTCAGATTTGAGGAACTTAATGCGAGATTGATTAGACAGTACAGAAAAATAGGCGAAATACCCCCAACTGAACCATTCATTAGGATATTTTTTCTGTACAGTGAAGAAGAGCGATAATACACTGTATGAATGCGATACTCTCACTTCATTCTAAATTTCAAAGAAGTTTAGACCGCCATTTGTCCCAAGAACTGTGCAAGCCATACAGTATCCACCAAGACACTAAATTTGAATTTTGGAGGGAAAAATTGAAGTCAGCTTGACTGGTGACTAGTCTCACAACAAATAATATACCAGAAATTCAAATTATTCAGTTAACTGGACACAAAAATCTCAAAAGCCTCAACAGTTATAAAAAGGCCTCATTAGAATTAATAAGAAACATATCTCGTGTCTTGAGCTCATACAGGAAGCCTGGGCCTTCTTTTTCTAGTACTTCAGTGGTACTGCAAATCTAGACTTAACAGCTCAGTACTTGTTTGCTGGAGCAACACTAAAAATCAGCACCCGCATATGTTATACATACCATACATACATACACACATATATATAACATATACCTGATTTTCAAGTGTCCACCCCTAATAATATCTCGCTCGCTTTCGTTTGCTCAATAAATACCTGTAACAACAGTTGGCATGGGCGTAAACTGCATTTGGTTGCGAGCGGTCAGCCAGACTTTACGAAAACACAGTGCATGCGTCCTATAGTTAAGCATCCTTTCGAATGTTCGTGGAGGTTCTGCTAGGCCCACACATTCTCCAGATCCATTACCAAGTCCACCGATATAAATGCTTCTTTTTTTTATTAGTGGTTTTGAGGGTGTTTGCTGGTCTTGCTGTGATAAGAGTCATAGCAGCTCCTGGATCTAAAACTGCTCTCGTACGTTGGACATTACGCTCAGATGACTCGTCTACCAAAGCCTGTTGAAGGAGGATATAACCTGGCGAATTGTTGAAAACTTGTAGAACAGGAGCAACATTATTAATATGTTAAAATTAATCATTGGTCTGAATTGGAGCGGGATTAGTAACAGCAGGAGGAGTTGATCGTTGCAGCAAAGTATGATGCTTTCTACCACAATGTTTGCAATTCTTGCAACTATTGCAAGAACTTACTATGTGATCATTTGAGAGGCAGTTATAGGAAAGTCTTTTCTGTCTCAATCCTTCATTCATTTTGTCAACATTTGACTATGTAGGACACTTAAGGATTGAGACAGAAAAGACTTTTCTATAACTGCCTCTCAAATGACAGTAGTTGCAGGTCAGACATGTAGAACACGTTTGTGCTGATTATTCTCTCTGGATGGCAGTTTGATTTTATTTTGGTTGGTCAGTATAATGGTTGACTATGCATCTTCCACAGGACGACCATCTTGGGTAGCATCTCTTCATTTAATAATGAACTTGGTGAGCTGTTCAAGAATTGGACGGTCGTGTGTACTAGCAATGTGGCTTTTCAATTCTTTCTTGGATAGTCCAGTCATGAGGGGAGAAAATACGCCGCACACCAATTGTTCAGCAGCGAAGCTTAGTGACCAGTAAACCTTCTATATGGCCCTCATTAGTCCTCAAAAGTTCACTTAAGGACTGTTATCGTCATTCATGGGCTTCATAGCTAACATTTTTGTCAAGTGATGGTTAAAAATAAGTCGAGCCTGGTCAAATTCACGTTTAAGCGCTGCTAGTACATTGGCATAGATTCTGGATTGAGAAGCTTATCTAATTATGTCTCTGGCTTCATCTGATTGCATAGCTTCCTCTTAACAACCAATTTTCTCAAGGTCAGCCAGAGCAGTTTCTGCTCTATTCTACCTTCATAAAATAATTTCCCAAAATTTGTGCCAATCAACAATCTGTCTAGAGGACTTGGGAAGTGCTAACTTAAGGTGTGTACTGCACCTTGGAGGCAAAATATAAGAAGTAGTAGTAGTAGTAGTTGGTGGCAAAGATTTTGAAGTCATCATTGATACTTTCTTTGTTTATTCGGATGCTTATACTTTTGAGTAATTTGTTGAACTTATAGTCTAATGATTTTAGTTCTTCTATGGATGGCATATATACCTTGTCTTCTCTGAGAGATTCAATTTTGGTTACTTGTTCATTGAGGTCAGCTTTGGTTTTGGTTTTGGCACCGCTAAGTTTGGATTTGCTAGAATTTGTTCGAGTTTGCTGATGATATGTTTTCCCTTGCCAAGAATTTTGTAGGTGGACAATTTATCTAAACACAACTCTTGTATGTGATGGTTTTCTGCTAGTTAGGAATCAGTCTCATCTTCCATATCAAAGTCTCTACCTTCTAGTTCAGTAATTTTCTTTGCCCCAGTTTTATAGTGGTAAACAGCTGTTAGTAAATTGTCATAGCATCTCTGAAGTTCTGATATATCAAGATCATCTAAGGATGTAGTGATTCTTTGTATATATGTTTTTGCTCAGGTAACACATGACTTCTTTGTTCCTTGAAGTTTTCGTAAATCGTCATTTTCTTGGATAGATTCTTCAAAGATTGCCATAGCAATCAATTTGAATATGAAATGGAAAATTGCTTAAAACACTAATGGAGAAGTCAAAGTAGATAGCTATTCTGTTGATTTTGGATTTTGACGACTAGTTTGAAGTATCCGGCTCGAATGACTAAGAATGTTTCCCTCTCCTGCTCTCTTTTTTCTGAACTACTTCAGCTTTTTGTTATCTCCCATCTTTCCTTTCCTCAGCTCCTTCTTCTTGAGTCATGGAGTCCTTTTCCTTTGTCTATCTCTCCTGCTTCTGAATCTCTCTGTCATACTATCATGATTATGGTTTAAGCTTTGCGAAACGTTTGCCTTCCTGATAATACTTGGCCTTCCTTTTTTAAACTGACCCCTGCCTTTACTTGTCACCCACTTTTAACTTACCATTAATCGCTCACCTTTTTGCCTTCTCTTTTGTTTTTTAAACCTGCCTTACCTTGTTGATTCTACCTGCTTTTTAATACTTGATTGCCTTTACCTTCTTTTTGTATTTCACCTTCCTTCTTGAAACGTACGCCGCCTTCCCTCATGTATTTAGAATTAATCACTTTCTACTGAATGTGGCGATACTTTATCCATCATTTGATGATGATGCTTTACCGAACTGTCTAAGCACACGAATTATTCATGAATACACACTGTCGTCATTACTGACACACAAGCATTACATAGATCCATTAAATAAAAACTTAATAAATACAAGAGCTATTCTATTTACTTTTACATGTACCATGATTCACCTGACTTGTATTTGCTACCAATTTACAGAATACTGAATACAAGGTTGATATCATATATTATTATATTTTTTAGGTACTGCAAGTAAATGGTAAAAAATTGTTTAAAGCAATTCTTATCTGAGGTGTTTTTTTTAAGTAATTACTAGTTTTGACAGCTACTTGAGGCACTTTGATGTTAGCTGCTGTTTTTAAGACTAACAAAGTAATGTTTAAATCAATTATACTGATAAAAAACTTTGAAAAATTGCATTATCAAAATGCTGGACATATATCAATAGTCATAGCTTTATATCTCATTTCAAGTTGCGGTATAATTTTTGCTGCCAACTAAGTTGGCACTTGAGTGGTTGATATAGCTAGTCACCCAAGATTATTTCTTGTTAAATAGTTATGCGAGATATGTACATTGTAACTGAAATTGACAGAACTGACCAGACAGAGAAGAACAGCCACATATATGCAGAAATTTTCTGTACCAAAAAGGAATGTGAATGTAAAGTGTAAATGGAATACATGATTTGCTGAATTACGTTAGACTTTTGAGAACAGCAATGAATTAGAGGTGAACCTGGGAGAGGTGACCAAACAGCTAATTAACATAAAATATATCCAAAACAAAGTATAGGTGAGTGGATTCCATTCTCATGTGGAATTCACCACACAAGAGATTATACTTAATTGGAACATTTTAATAATAAGTATTCATAGTGGAATTACACTAGTCTGTGTATCAGTATAAAAATTATATTCTATATATCTTAGATAAGCCTCTCCATCATTATGAACCTTCACCTCGTTCAAGTGTCAATGCATCAGCAAGTTCTGGACAACTCTACATGTATGGAGGAATTCTTGAAAAGGATACAAAACAACTGAGTAAGGTAGTTCAAATCTATGAGTGTTCTACAGAATCCTGGAGAGAACTTCCAACAACTGGCACTGCGCCTCCTGGATTACATGGTGGTGCAACAGCTTACTCAGATCATATCCTCTACTTGTTTGGCGGTTTAGACGATACATCATATGGTTCATTACATCAGCTGGACACCAGATCTATGACATGGACTGAACTCTCACCACAACAGGATAGTGGACCCATGAGCAAATATGGGTGTGAAATGATATATTATAACAACTCATTGCTTGTAATCGGAGGTTTTTGTGTACTATCCGGTAATCTGCTGTCTCGATTTCCATATTTTAGGAGTTTAGTGAAGGATCATGGTATTACAAATGAGATTCATATATATAATATTTCACAAGGTAAGTATGATCATATATTAAGTTTATATTTTGTAGTAGAATACAGGGCATGTAATTATATAATCATGAGTGCTGATAGTTAATAATATTTTTGTTTATTAATTTCATGTATAGTAATTTCCATCAGCCAGAAAATATATTTTTTTGTATGGTTCAACCATTTTGCAAGGGCTATTGTCAATGTGTGAGTGGTAATATTTTAGTGAAGTTAAACAATGTCTTGGGAATCCTGCACACTGACAATGGCTGTTGTAAAATGGTTGTCATATAGTGACAGCTTCATCTAAATGACTAATGTTCATGACAAGAACCAGAAACACTCCAGCTACTTAGAAACGGCTGAGTTTTTAAATGATATAATGGTAAGGGTTTTCAATGCCACAGTAACCACTCTCCGCAACTATTTAACTAAAAAAAACAACACACAACAAAACAAAACACACAAAAGACAATAACAACAAAATGTATTTCTAAAAAAATTACCACAGTTTATAGTCATGACCTCTTGCTTACTGTTGGAGTAGCTGAAAAACTGTGTAAAGGCAGCTAATATGTTGATTTGCTAGTTAATGCTTACGTTGTGCTATTCTTAAGTAGTAGCTAAAACACAGTTCTCACTTACACATACACTTGTTCACTGGATATACCAACGCAAAACTTACTTTCACGACTTGACTATTGGACACTGGATTTTCAAGTAAGAACAATACTTAAGTTTGTAAGACTTAAACTTCATTCGCAAAAAATAATATATATCAGACACAACCTGATTAAAAAATGTAAGCAATTGATGATACAAGTAAAGATTGATGAACTAAAGAATGCTTATTTAGGGGAGTATGGGGACGGGATCAAACCAAGTGAACAAAAATGTGAAGGTCAAAGTACAGAACAACATATGTATACATCCACATATATATACATACATAAAAATATTGTTACCCATGTAGAGTGACTCATTTACTCCACTCACTCACCAATTAAGTCTTATTTTAGGGTTAGACTCAAAATTGTGCATGTTTTTTTTAGAAATTCTAATAAAAAAATTTCAAGCCCAAAGGGGCAGTGAAAATCCTTTGCTATACTAAACCTCAAGAACTTACACTTATATTAGTAGCTGAGTGTTATTTGTCAGGAGCTACTGGTCATTTAGTAAGCCTAAATGATTTTGATAGGTTAATACTCCAGATGCTTCCACTATACTGAAGTATGAAGGTAATTCCATTTGTTAACTATCGGTTGCTGTATACTAGTACTTAACTAGTTATGTGCTTAAAATTTTGAAGTGTAAAGAATGCCCTTCTCAATATAAACAGATGTATAGATGGCCTTTGCTGCTGACATAGCTATTAAATAGTTGTCTAAGCTTGCATCATTATGTGAGAGCACGTGCTGAAAACATGTGGTACATTTGTGCTCTATGATAGGTAGTGTCAATCAAGCTATAGACCAATTTTATTCTCTCATAGTATATATTTTTGAACATCCAAGTTCACTATTATGACTCTAAATAATAAGTTTGCCATCGTTATTCTAATATACAATCGGGCACAATCGGTATATAATCACAGCAAATAAGTCGGTATATTTGACAAGCATTGAAGCAGAGGTGGAAAATTGAGCACAATTGTCCCAGGCCTAATTAAGTGGCATCTATGCGATTTGAACCTGCAAACGTAGAGGGCAGAGTGTGCATACAAACTACTAAAGTGTTGGGACCTAATGGCTCAGGGATAACTTGTATCCAATATTAACTGCACACTGGGTCGCTGAACTAAGTTGGGAAAGAGTGCTCATCTACAGTAGCTAACCATAATGGCAATAAGAGAGGCAGAGAATGAAAGAGTCAATCAGAAGCAGGTGAGAAAACGCTGACTTATGCAACCTTCAATCAAGAAGTTTAGAAAATACACAGAAAGGATGGAGATACTGGGGAGCAGAAGAGGTAGACAGAGGAATTCATGAGTTGAAAAAAGATGGCTGAGGAAAAAAAAAGAGTGGGAGAGGGAAACCATGGATAAAGTTACCTTATGCTACTGCACTACTAAATTTGCACAAGTTAGTACACAAGAAAGACTAGGGCTAGAGCATGGAGCTGAAAAACATTTGCACTTGGCAGATGACGAAGTCAGTGCTGTTGCTTAGTAAGATAGGAGACTCCTGGAAAAAGGTTGTTATGCATGTATCCCTGTGGTCACTTATCCACAGTACAGGTGTTGGGTAGAGACAGCAATTCCATTCCAATGCCACCTTTGGCAGGTTCCTTTAGACATTCTTCACAGAGTTACAGTGTTGATGATGATGATTGTGTCTCAATCATATTCAAATGTGTATAGTATTTTTTTTGTAGCAATTATTCATATAGCAAGAATATGTTTGTTTTCTGTATGCAGTCCCATCTGACAACAACAAAAAAATATAAGATAGGGTGACTCTAAAGTACAAAATATTTATTTTAGTATAGTATGTATTTTGAATTATTTTAAATGAGGCTGAATCCGTAATTTAGATGTATTTCTTTGTAGTTCTTTTGCTCTCATTTCTGTCATTTGATGTCAATGAAGTAAATATGTACTTTTTTTGAGAAACACCAAAGATGAATACAGTCAGTTGCTTTGCTTTTAAATGACCAAATTTAAGGGAATAAAGTTGGGAAAATACTTTCATCAATCTTCAATGTTATTCCATTTTGCACCAACCTTGCTAAGCCCCCTTCCCCTCTTCCTTAAAATTTCTGGCTACAGGCCTGGTTTGTGTTTTCTATCTTCACACTTTTCCTGCAGAACATCCCATAAGTTAACAAATATGTTGTAGTCTGTGTTACATGAACCCAGATTAAACTCTTTAATAGCCATGTGAACTCAGTGCTAGTTGGCACATTTCAGTATTCAGAAAACTTTATTCCATTGTTCCTCATTTCAGGCATATCAAAATAACTGTTTAAAGAATAAATGTAAACAAATCAATCAAGAATACATTACAATCAATAATGAGCTCACAAGCAAGAATGCATAGTATACTCTTCACACAAAACTCTCAACCTAACAGGAGGGAAAAAATAGACTGCTTAGCTCAGGCAATAGAGTATGCATCTCATTCCATAGATATTCAGTTCCAGCAACCACCACTAATTTATCACCTTATAATGGGGTTATTTGTTCAAGGCTTAAATTAAAAATAGGTCGCTGACACCAGAAATTTGTCTTGAATGCATATTCTCTTCGAACTCTATACAGAGTTAACTACACAAATGTTGCGAGAAGACACATGCAAACACATGGGAAATAAAAACAAAGATGAGAGGAATGAATAATGAAGGCCTGCAGCCCTGACAACAGGAAAAGGAAGTAACAAAATGGTACAAGAGACTAACATAAACTAATTTATGGAATAAAAAAAGAAACTATAACATAATTATTTGAATGCACACTCAAATTGTATATACATAGTACGTGTTTTTAAAACAAAGTTATAGTAAGCACTAGCTATCTAATTCATCTTCTCTCACAGGCAATGCATATGAGAGGTATTGTGTTAAATTTCTGTGTATCAAAGATAATTTCAGTGACCCATGTATATACTTTACTAACTGTCTTCTTTATAGTGTAAAAACATTATATAAATTGTTACTTCTGCCGTCTAGCATATCTGCATTCTTTTAAAATATATTGCATTTTTTTGGTTGTCAAGTTTTATACTAACATTTCAACCATTTTGCAATGGCCATCATTAGTATGTCGATGATGATATTTCAGTGATGTAAAACAGTGTCCACAAGAAATGTTTCTATGACAGAGCTATAATTGACATTCATGCTTCCACAACAAAAGCTACAACATGCAACTATTGCTGAAAGCTACATTTTGGTTAAACAACTATAGGCTGAAGGCAATAAACCAGAGTCTTTATTTCTGGCTCCCTCATTTTAATTTGGCATGACTCTGAATAACACAATTTGTATAGTTCTTGCTTGTGGTCTACTACATTTGCATTTTCCCCAACATACATCTTAAGACTAATTAAAATAAATTATTTGTGCACTATTATTTGTAATTAGGTACATGGTCTTCTCCCTTGATTACTGGAACTAGACCTTCTCCTAGATGTGTATTTACACTAACCTGTATTAGTCCTACTCTTGCAGTCTTGTTTGGTGGATTGGATGGTGATTATCGCAATGACACATATCTTATAGACTTGACAAAAATGGTAAACATTGCTATAATGTGTAAAACTTAAATATATCACTATAATATAAGTTATGTTATAGTCAAGAAATAATACAATTTTATATTTTTGATGCATGTGCAATGTGAATTTGAGACATTGCTGTGAAGAGTAAATAACATAAAAGCCATGTGTGAAATTAATGAATGCATTTTTAATTCAATTTTCCCTAACTCTTTATCACAATAATAATGGCATTTACATAAGAACCTTTGAGAATGGACCAACTTCTCAGAAGAGACCAAAAGTCCCGTCCCCAATGTGGTCACTATTCAGAGATGTTACTGTACTAGACACCTACACAAGACTTACCTGCGTTGTTAGTCTAGTGGACAATGAACTTCAAATAACTAGTGGTGCGCTCGAATAGCGCAAATGCATGGCGAGCGAGCAGACTCTTTTTACAGAAAAATAGGACAGAAATTACATATAACTGTAGTGCACAGTGTAATCCTAGTAAATAATATAAGTGGTAAAGATGATTTGTGAAGGAAATCGCTAAATAATAGCAATGATTAGGCATGAAGAGTTAACAATAACAGAATTACTTGAATAAACTTCGAAAGAAGTGGCAGAGAAGCGCAGCTTGACAAAGACTTCACAATTGTTTCAAGAAGAGAGTAGCTATAAACTTTTTGGTTGAAACAAAGTTGCAGCAGGATTCTCCGAGTTCGTTAATTGAAAAATACTGGAACTGTGAACGCTTTACCTAACTTACGTAATTCGAAACGCGAGGCGAAAATTTTGACGTACGCATACATACCTATATAATTGGCGAGCGAGCGTAGCTAGCGAGACACTTACAGGGGTAAAAATGAAAAAATCGGGGATGTTTATTTATTGGCGAGCGAGCGAAGCGAGCGAGACAGTATTAGGGGTGGATAATGCAAAATCGGGTATATGTTATATATATATATGTAGGTATGTATGTATGGATTGTACGTATGCCCTTTAAAC